>VTLG01008779.1_pt1 | contig 37987 bp, 50 predicted proteins | sample 4694571 | NCBI WGS metagenome assembly VTLG01 (sample SAMN12604809, study PRJNA352737) | marine metagenome | biome: ENVO:00000447; feature: ENVO:00000209|ENVO:00000569|ENVO:01000036; material: ENVO:00002151; isolation source: viral sequences binned using virsorter ...
GATAATGCACTGCGTCGTGCCTTGTATAATATCGCTGCTTTAGTTGAGACATCACCTGATAGTAGAAATATTTGGTATGGAACTAAAGATAATGCTGTTTTAAGCAATCTTGCATCAAGGCCATTTACATATCAAGGACGCAAGTATGTGAGTGTGGAACACGCCTATCAGACATTGAAGTCAGGTTCTTTTGATCCAGAGACTTATAGTAAAGATTGGAAAGAGGGCGTCAAGATTCAAGGTAAAAAGGGTGTAGACAAAAAGGGTAGTCTAGCATTAATGAGAGATTTAATGTTAGAGTCATTTAGGCAAAACCCTCAAGCAATACAAGCGTTAGCAGATACAGGTAATGCTACACTGACCCACAACGAAGATACTGGCATTTGGCAAAAAGAGTTTCCTAGAATCTTAACTGATATTAGGAGTCAGTTAGTTGGACCTACTCCAAAGACCCAGGCTATTGCAACCTTTGTTGATGATTCAAGCCTTGCAGCACAGGTATCTAATATACTAGGAAATAAATTAAAGTTTAATAGAAAAACAAGGATAGTAAGAAAGCATACAAAAAGAACATGGCGTGAAACATACGTAGAAGATACAACTCCTATAACAGAGGAAGATCTTCAAGATCCTTTAACTATTATTGTGGGTCAGCAAAAATTTAAATCACGTAATGTTGCTTCTCAAAAAAAGAAAAAAGTACGTAGGCAAATTTTTGTTAGAGCGCCTGGTTTAACTGCCCAAGGTAAGCCAAAAACATCACCCATATACTATGAAGAAATAGGTCCGTGGCTAGATTCTCTTGAACTTGATCCACTTAAGGTTGATGATAAAGCATATGAAAATCTTTTAGAGGCAAAGTTTTCAGCAGACTCTGATCTCACTGAACAGCTTATGTTGTTGCCTCAAAAACTGGAAGAGAAAAGAAAGAAGAAGCGTGGATCAGGTTTGATTTTAGAGCGTATTCGCCTAAAAAGAAATCGGGAAATGCATCCTCCAGATCGTAAGCAAAATGCTCAAGGTGATTTATTTTTACAGCCAGAGAATGATGCCTTTATTATGACTCCACGGGGCATGATAAGACGAATAGATGCTACTCCTCAAGAGATAGAGAATGCAGATAATAATGATCCCGTAAAGGTTATAGTAGATGGTAAGCCGACGCTTTTAAGCTGGGATTTTGATCCAGAAGTAATTTCAGAAATACAATCTGAGGTTGCAGAGGCTAAAGCTTTGGTTCTACAGATTGAGAGTATGGGATTAAGTAATGCAATAGAACAGGGCGATGAGCGAATGAGGAGAGTTGCTCGTATTATGAAGCTCGCTCCAAAAAAATATGCTAAGAAAGAAGGTCTTAAGGCTGCTCTTGCGCCTTGGTTTATTGGAGAGGGCGTACCAAATAGCTCCACTGACCGATATCTCAAGAGTCCTGACTATGGCGTAAATAATATACAAGAAGGCTACTACCCACATGTTCGGAAAAATCCAAATGAAAGACAGACAGTTTTTGTGGCAGCAAATGGTAATCGTAAAGGCCGAGTTCCTGCTGTAGATAAAGATGGTAACTTACTTGGTCGTTATCAAAGTATTCAATTTATGATTGAGTATGCAATAAAAAGAGGCTTGCCACTTCCAGTATTTGTATTGGATGCGAAAAAGTTTGCAGATCTGAGCTACAATATAGGCGAAAGAGAAGTTGCTAAATGGCTTACTGAAGCTGGTTATCGCAGGATTCCAAATCTAAGCCGTATGGGTGATATGCAAAAGGAAGATACATGGTTAGAAAGTAAGTCTGGTATATGGGTTCCTACAGGTGCTGTGCATTTTGCAATGAATACACAGCTTTCTGCGGAGGGATTTGATGCGCGAGTAAATGCAGGTGAAAAAAGAGTACCGATTCGTCTATTTGCAGAGAGAGATGTAGATGGGTTGGTTGAAATTGCAGATAGGAAAAAAAGATTTTGGAATGAATATAGAAGGACAGCACTTGTACCTTATGAGACAGGCCCAGTACCTCTACGAGATGTTGATAATCAATTAATACAAGATCCATTTTTTCTTGCTCCGTGGTCTGCAGATCTTAATAAAAATACTAGAGGTGGATTTTCTCCAACAAATGTACTTAGCTCAATAAGCAGCATGATAAATAGAAATATGTTTCCTTCTATAGATGAGTTAGCAGAGGGCGTAGAAGATCCGAGAAACAGTGTGGCTAACTCCTTACAGATGTTGGCAGTGCTTAATGACCTGGGTAAAACTAGTGTTGATTGGAATTTTAATAACTTGGTAATTCCTGACAAAGATCTTCCTACTGTAGAGGAGATTGAGAGTGATCCAGATCTTTTGGAAGAGTTCAATGCGTATGTAGGGGATGTATATAAGAACACAAAAAGTGAAAGCAGTGGACTAAATGTTGGATATGATCGCTTTGCTGATCTTATGATTGGGAAAGAAGATTTTATACTATATAAAAAATACGAAAAACTTTTTAGAAAAATAAATCCAGATACACAGGTTCCTATTGTTGTAGCAAGTGATGGAAGAGATGCACCCGCAAGCAACATCACTGTAGAGGTAGGCCCCCAAGGTATCGTAAAAGAATTTATTTTATTAAGACCAAATCAAATAAAAGAATCTTTTAAAAAGAAAAAATTTATAGCAGATTATGCTGGTCAAATTATAGGATCTGTTGATCCAAATACACCTATTCAGAAGACGCTTGTACGTAAATTAGATACGCTAGATGATGGGGTAAGGTTTGCTACTCTTGATGATTATTTTGTTTTTGTAATAGCCCATGAAAAGGCTCACTCACAACTACGCTCTGCAGAAGTTGGGACTACTAGTCCTCAAAAAGATGTACAAACAACATCCCTTGCTATCTATGAAGATGCTATAAATAATTTAGCTTTAGCTGAACAAACTCGTGTTATGAGTGATCAGATTGAGGATTTGAAAGCGGAACAGAACAGGAAAGAAAGAGATAAGCCTCTTCCTCCATTTGATGGAGATACGGTTAGGGTGAATAGGGATTACTTTAACGAAGAGTACGCAGATATTAGAAGACATTTAAGCAACTATGCCACTGGCCCTGAGACACCAATGCAATGGAACTCTTCTCCTGGCTCAGAAGATCGAATGGAAATAGATAGGCAGGTATTTGAGTACAACACAAGCCCAAAACGAGTACTGGAAATATTAGAAGATAAAGAGCTTTCTGGTTCCGTTCAAAAATTAGTAGATGACTATAATAAAATTAATCCAGAAGACAAAATGTCTAAGGGAGAATTTATAGAAAGGTATGCAAGTCATGTTGTTTCTAGATTTGGCTTAGCAGAGTTAGCTGAAATGGGAATCTTAGATACAGTTGAACAAAGAGTTAAGATGGCTTCGGATATTGTTCCAGCTAGTACCTTCCTTGATATCAGTACTCCTGAAGGATCAAAGGTTATCAGTGCTTTAATAGCCGAAGGAGCTATACCATCTTCTTTGAGGAAGAGAAGCATGGCAATACGCCAAGAGTTTGTAAGCACCATAAAGACTCGTTTCGAGGTGCTACAAAAAAACATAGAGGAAGTACTTAAGACATTACGTATTCCAGATAATATTAAAGTTCAGTTTGTAGATGATCTTAATGGTTTGTTTCAAGGGATGAGTCAGGTTGCACTTAGGGGTGAGATGTTACCTCAAACACAGGCAGCTATTTATGACTCTGCCACCAATAGAATAATTGTAAACCTTGCTGCTATTGATCCGAATGAAATGGTAGAGGCCCAGGAAATTATTTTAGAGGCAGGTTTGCACGAAGCTGTTCATGCATTGATAAGACGCGATCATTTATATGATGCTGAGTTAAGTGAACTTGTAGAATATATCAGAAATAATATAGTACCTAAAGAGTGGGACTCAGAAGCACATGATATGGGCGTGACCTGGTTTGAAAGGTCAGTATATAATAATAAGGATACCAATTTAAATGAGGGCGACATAGAAGAAGAAGCTATGACTGACCTTATGGTAGCACTGGCCCAGAATAAAGTTCCCGATGCTATGGTTAAAAATAAAAAGGTAAGAAAGACAAAGGGATTTCTTCAGGATATGTTTGAAGGAATTGTAGGAGCAACAAGAGATTCAAACATAATAGAAGTTCTTCAGGTGTTTGCTAATATAGAATCTGGCAGAACTGGATCGCGTGGCTCTGGGTATCAAGGCGATACAGAGTTTACTGAAACAGATGAAATTAGAAATACACGGCTTGTACGTTATGCAGATCCAAAACAAATAAAGGAACTAACCAAGGCGGTAGCCCTTCTAGATGCTGCCACAAATCCTGAGATGATGGCGCGACAGCAAGCTAATGTAGATGCTATTGCTGATAAGATTGTACAACAACGTACCGAGATCCAGGAAACTGCTGGTGAGGTTAGCCAGATACAAGCAATTACTAATATACGACAAGGTGTTGAAGAAGTACGAGAAGAAAATTCATATGCTATACCTCTACTTAACGGTGAAGTCTGGACTAATTCTCGTGATCGTGAGGCTCGTCAGGCTGCTTTAGATGAGTTCTTAAAGGCAAGAAGAGGAGAAATAGGCTACACAATGCCTAGTAGGTATATGAATATGTTTAACAGTAAGCATCGGGTTACTAATACAACGAAGAGCCTGATTGATTCATTGGTAAAGGAAGGTGCAGTTTCTAAGGTTGATGGTGATACGTTTAGAAAAAGTCTGAAAGATGGTACTCTTTCTGGTGACTCTCGTGCGGGTAATAACCCAAAGGAAACACAAGAAAATTTAGAAAAGGGAACAGTCTCGCAAATGAGATTTCAGTATCTGGATCGACGGCAATGGACTGTTGAACAGACTGACAGGATCTTAGCTGCACAGGATAGAGCAATGCTTGATGCTCGAACATCTGCTCTTGTTGCGTGGCGTAATGCAGACAACACTGTCAACTGGCTTGGAGGTATGCTAAAGGCAGGACCTCTTTCATATCTTGGCCCTGCAACAGGTAAGGGAGAATTTGATTTAGCTCCTGTTTACGATGATCAGCTTGCAGAAAAATATGGAGGTGATGGACGGGTTAAGGGACTGTTAGATATTTTTGCTTTTGTTTCTCAACCGATAGATGAACAGGTAGCTACTGCATATGGAGAAGCTAAAAGAATACAGTGGACCAAAAAACGTAGAGATGATATTCGTCGGATGCTGCTTCCAAGAACAAGAATGGGTATGAAGCCAGCACACCTTAGAAGAGAGTTTCAGGATGCAGAGCTACAAAGAGAACTTGAGATAGCCGAAAAAGCTTACAACAAAATTAATTTAGATGAGAAGGGAAAAGAGCGGTGGACTGATGAAAAAATGCAAGAAGTTATTAGCAAAGTTGAAGCCGACGAAGCTCACATTATAGAATTTTGGGATAACTATCAGGCTTATAATAGAGCTAACATACGCTTAGCATATGACTCTGGCCTTATTACCAGGGAGCAACGAGACGTATGGCTTGAGATGCCATATACGCCTTTCTATCGTGAAACTAATGAGGCCGAATCATTTCCTATAGGCTCTGGTCAACAGATGGCTATGCGTGGCAGGGTTAATGTGCAAAAAGCTTTGCAAGGAAGTGAGGCGCCAGTTAGCAAAGAGCTTATGGAAAACATTATGATAAACACACAGGCTCTAGTAAGAGATGCAATGATTAATGTGGCAGCATCTCGAACAGCTAGAGATTCAGTAGCTCTAGGTGAAGGAAGGCCAATATCAGTTAGCTCTATGGCTGGGAATATAGACAATCGTGTTATCCGTGTGATGGAGCAAGGCGTAGTTAAGCACTATGAACTTGATGATGCTCAACAGGCAATGGCTGTAATGATGCTAGGATTTAATCCTAAGAAGCGGATTGAAGATTTGTTTGGCGGTATGAAGCTTGGAGAATATGTATCCACGGCTTTGACTGGAACATCTCAGCTATTGAGGGAAGCAGTTACAAGAACTCCTCCGTTCCAAATAAAAAATATTTTGAGAGACTCGTGGCAAGCAGCTACGGTTGTGGGTGGTGGACCAGGGCTAGTGATAGATGCAATAGCAAATGCATTAGATCCAGATGTACAAAGAAGAGCAGAAGAAAGGGGCCTATCTATAGGAATCGACTTTGTTGCTGAGCCAGGAGAGTATGGCAATTTAATGCAGAAGGAGCTTGATAAGGCTGATTTAGATTGGACAAATCCTTTAACTCCATTTAGTGCATTGTGGACATTCCTTGGAAAGATAGCCAAGCAATCTGAGGTAGCCACTAGGGTAGCTGTATACGATAGAGTTCTTGCTATGACAGGTGATCGTGCGTTAGCTCAATATCTTGCTATTGAGATTATGAACTATGGCCGTCGCGGTGCAAATCCTGCACTCAGTACCTATATGGCTACTGTGCCATTTATGAATGGCAGATTACAGGGAATGGACGTTGTGTATAGAGGTCTTAGATCTAAAAAAGGATCTTCTGATGTGCCAAGCATAACAGCATACGGCATGACTCAATCAGAGTATGCAAACCTTCCTTGGTGGGAACAGAATAGAGCGCAAATAGCTAATCGTGGACTTGTATTAACTGCAGCTACCATGTTGATGTATTGGTTGATGTCTGATGACGAAGAGTACCAGGATTTAAGGGAAGAAGTTAAGGCGGATAACTGGCTATTTCCAATGGGCGATCATGCATGGCTCAAGATACCCGTACCATTTGAAGTGGGCGTAATATTTAAAGTTATTCCAGAACAAATAATGAAAGCAATGATGGAAAAGGAGTACGATGCGTTCGATGTTGGCGGTGAGATAACACGACAACTTCGTACATCCTTGAGTATTGGTGCGCCACAATTAATTGGACCTCTCTTTGGAGCTATGAGAAACTATGACACATATCGCAAAGACTATATCGTAGATCCTTTTATGGAGTCAGGCGTTTCTCCTAACGAACAAAGAAATCGCTTTACAAGTAACACTGCTCGTACCATTGCTGATACTGTAAACATGATTCCATTAGTAAATAATATACCATTTCTTACATCTCCAATGAAGATGGAGTATATGCTACGACAGTACTTTGGAACTATGGGTGGCTATGTCACGACAGTAGCTGACAGGGTAGCAAGGATGGGTATCTTACCGACTATTCCGTTTGATCCACTTATGAACTGGTCAGAAGCAGAAAGTATAGTCGGAACTAGCGTTGACTTTGACTGGAGATCTTTGATAGGTGGACCAGGCGTAGCTAATGTACCGATACTGGGAGACCTTCTTACTGACCCACGTACCAGAGCAGGAAGGCAACAGCAATTTTACGAGCTTGTTCAAGAGCTTGATCAGGTAGTGGGAACTCTCAATTCTATCACCGAAAAAGATAGAATGGAGGGCATTGATTATGCGAACAAGCACAGAGAACTTCTTAATAAGAAGTCTCGGATTCGTTCTATGGAAAGACGAATGAAGATGTGGCGTGATCGTAGAGATCGTGAGTTTGATATTCCTAGGGAGTCCCTTACTGATGAACAGAAGAGAGAAAGGTACGAGTCGCTACTGGACACTAGAATCGGTATACTCTATGGCATGGATGAATTACTTAAGGATGAGAAGCGTGCTAGGAAACCATTTAGATGGAGTGGTAAATGATTAGAGAAGTCTTAACAGATGAGAAGGGTAGCTTGAGTGCGGCCCGTACCTTTCTTCTAGGCTCATTAGTCTTTACTGGAGCGCTTATTGTGCTTGACTCGACAGTGTGGGAGGTTCCTGGAACGGCCTATACTTTGCTTGGCAGTTTGGTTGTGGGCTTAGTGGCATGGGCTGGTGGTCCTCGCGTAGCCCAATATGTAGCACCGCAGATTGGGGCTGTGGCTTCTGGTATAGCGAAGTCTATCAAGGAACCTGTACGCCCGAACCTTTTAGATAGTAGTCCAGAGTTTAGAGAAAATGACGAGAAGTGAATGGGCCACGCTGTGTGATGCACGACTGAAAGCTAATGATATAAATAATTTTAGTGCGTTAGAAATCTGTGACGTTGGTCGCGAATCTAATGGCATAACCTTAACTTCTCCCAGTGTAGATCTATTAGACAACGCAATTAAATTGATTGAAGTTTTACAGTATGTGAGAAGAGCGGGAGGAGTATCTCCAGTTCTTATTAACAGTTGGTATAGAAGTCCAGAATACAACGAAGCAATAGGAGGAGTCTCTAGCAGTATGCATTTAACACTGGGTGCTTGTGATATCGTAAAGGTAAGCTGGACACCACAACAGGTTGCTGACCTACTAGAGAATAGTCCTTACAAGCAAGAGCTAGGAATAGGAAGATATAAAACATTTACACATGTCGATGTCCGTGGCATGCTAGGCAGGCCAGCCCCTGCAAGGTGGGGTACTAATGGCTAATGGAATATCAAAGGCAACGTCACTTCCCGCAGTTAGCATTGGCTTTGCGGTATCCATATTGGTAGCAACATGGTATGCAGGGGCAAGGTTTGAGGGTATGGAACGTGCAGATTCTCAAGCTGTGAATTTAATAACCGACGTTTCGGATCGACAAAAAAAATATATTGGAACAACAGGATTGTTGACGGAGCAGATAGCTGAATTACAGGACCAAGTTACTGGACTCGAAACAGAACTAGCGTTGCTTAAAGTACGGCTGGAGTTGCAAAGTAAGTAATGGATTGTCCCCGTTGTGGATCTGAACGTGAACTGCATAATGACTACTGTGCATGGTGTGGATGGGGATTCAATTCGGGATGGACAGTCTGTGGTAATTGTGGACTGACGATAAAAGATCCAGATGAAGGATGTGATGAGTGCGAGGGCAAGAACAAAGACCCCTTCTACAACGAAGAAGACTACATAGAGGACTACTAAGATGAAACATATTGTCGTTTGTTTCGGAGACACTCACTGTGGCTCCACAGTTGGGCTATGCCCACCAGAAGGAATAGAGCTTGACGATGGTGGACTATACGTACCGAACAAGGCACAGTTATGGTTATGGCATAACTGGGAAGAAGCCTGGAAAGAAGTCAGGTCGGTCAAGCGTAAGAATAAAAAAGCAAAACTGCATTTAATTTTAAATGGCGATCTCGTAGATGGGGACCACCACAGAACGACACAGATTGCCACTGCCCATGAGGGCGTTCATGTAGGCTGTGCCATAGAATCACTCAGGGTTCCACTAGCACTCAAGCCCGACTCTATCCACATCATTAGAGGTACGTCAGCACATGTAGGTCGTGCGGGTGGCTTGGAAGAAGGCATTGCTAAAGCACTCAAGGATCAGGGGTGGAAGGTCGTGGTCGATCCAGACACAGGTACCGCCTCTTCTTATACTCGTACTATTAAATTTGGATCACGTGTATTTCAGGTAAAACATCACGGACGCATGGGCCAGAGGGCGCACACCAAGGCCCCCTATATTAGGTGGTACGCACAAGATGTGTTCTTTAATCACGTGATGGATGGAGATGATCCGCCAGACATAGCGATCCGTTCTCACTACCACCAATTTGCAGACAGCGGAAGGATACACAAGGTAAAAACAAGGCTCGTTGCTCTCCCTGCGTGGCAACTTGCAACTGAGTACGTGCATAGAGTTGCTGAGTCACTCGCAGATGTTGGACTCGTTTGGTTTGAAATAGATGATGATGATGACTATAATATGAAGAAGATATTATTTAAACCAGAAAGACCAACAATCGTGGAGATAGACTAATGGACGTAACGCAAACAGAGTTAATGCTAGAACTTCAGAAAGCATTACAGCATGGAGAGCATGGACCAGTAACAGAAGACAGCAAGGCCAGGACTGTGCTTGAATTAGTAGATGAGCTAGAAGTTCCAGCCCAATCAATCAGACTTCATCTAAAAAAAATGATCCAGTCTGGAAAGGTTGAGGTGGTCACGGCTATGAAAACATCTATGACTGGAGTTGTGTCGAGAAGGAAATGCTACAAGATGATAGAAAGCGAAGAAAGTTAATGTTCAGAAATTATTTTTTACCCGCTGCGATTCTTGTTGCTGTGATATCTTTTTCAGGAATTATTTTTAACGGCAACTCGAAGGCTCGTACTCGTGCGCTCGTAGCAGAGAGCAGAGTTGAGGAATTAGAAGAGCAAAGATTAAAACTTGAGGGTCAACTCCTAGAATCTTATGAGTACTATGATGTACTTAGAGACAGTTTGGACAATGCTCACGATTCTTTGGAGGAGGTTAGGGAGTCAGCAGAAAACGACGCTCTCATATCATCCAGGAGCTTTAACGACAACCTAACTACACTCCGTGACAGCTTAGCGAATCAAAGTGGCTTAGCGTCGCTCTTAGATACCTTAGAATTAAACCACCAAAAAGAGGTCTCCGCATATCAGGTACAAGTGGCCGTATTAGAGGAAGAGAAGCTACTTTTATATAAAAGAGTAGAAGTTCTAGACTCAATGTGGACATTGGAGCAACGAGTCAATGCGTCACTGAGGTTGGAGGTCACTGCTTTGAATGAACAAGCGGATGCTTGGAGGAGTGTGGCGAATCGGGGAGTGTTTAGGAAGGTGGGCGGAGCAATCCCCTACGTCTTAGCAGGGGTTGCTCTGGCATCTGTTGTTAGAGATTAGATCTGACCATTTTTTCTCAATGCTCTAACGATGCCTTGCTCTCTACCCCCACGGAATGTTACTTGCCTTTGTGATTTCCAGTGGAGTCGGCCATGTCTGAAACCTAATCGTATCCCCGCTGAAATTCCCAAGGCCAAGCAGACGAGCAGACTTGCAGCATAACTAAAAATATTTTTGAACAGTTTTCTATCTAGCTTCATTTCTGCCTCACAATGGTTTCATGTTTGTATGGGCTAAACACCAAGCTAAAGTATCTAGCTGTGGATTAGCTGTATCGTCGATCTCCATTGTATCTTCTATAGTAGTATTGTTATGGCTGTCCAGATAAAACTGAGTTACTTCTTCTCTTATTAACTGTACAGTGTGAATGTGGTATATCCACCCTGCCACCCACACGATAGAAAATACTGCTGTCCATTTCATTACTCTCTCTAGGTCAATCATACGTCACCAATCCTTTACGCATGAACTCCTCTACTCCTGACTCTGGGTAGCGAATCTCTCCCCTGCCATGATCTCCTTTCATACGAGTCCAAGGAGGCCCATAGCCTTCATTCCTCCAACGCCTGAGAGTGTCTTCCGAATAGGTAATCATTTCGGCCACTTCCTTTGCTTTCAACCATCTCGTTGTATCAATCATTAGTCGCACCACCTGTCGTTATCGGTTGTAATAAACCAACACCAAAGAACAATTCCTACAATAAATATTAATGTCATCGCAACTTTCATCTTTTCTCCCACCACTTATAGGTTTTGGGCGATTCGACTTCTCGTCCTGTTTCAGGCTTTAGTAAAGCTGTACGATGAGCTTGCTCTGTAAGCTCTGCCTTTGCTATGAATATCCTCACAGCCCTCCGAACAAACTCATTCATCGTTAGTCCCATCTTGTCGGCCCACTTCCGAACATCTTCCTTCAGTTCGGGAGTGAGCCTCAACAAGATGGACTTCTTAGAAGTTGAGGCCATCGTCCTCTTCCTCTACTTCTACAGGCTGAGCTTCTCTAGACTGTTTTATTTCTACCTTAAAGTTTTTGTAAGGCATCCCAGCTTTGGATGTGTTGTTCCACATTGCCATTCGTAGCACAGGCATCGAACCAGTCTTTGCCTTTTCAACTAACGCTTTCATAAACTCCCTGGTCATCTCAAGTTCACCGACCTCTTCGGGATGTTTGTCAGTCGTGGCGTACTTGTTCTTGAATATTGCAAACTGTACTGTCGGTAGATCTGCGTAATCAGGCATACGGCTACTTCTCCTCTGTTGTTTCATCGTTTAATTTAAGTGCTAACTCCCCTGCTTCCTTCAACTTCTTGATCAATTCTTTTGCTTCGTCCTGGTTGTCACTCTTAACGACAGTCTTAATCTCTGTCTTTGTTTCCCCAGTAGGCACCCATCCCTTGGTTACCAATTCGTTGGCAACCACCTTCAACTCAGCAATATAATCTGTACCAGATTTTTTTACTGTTTTAGTCTTAGGCTTTGGCTGTTTCTTGGGTGCAGACTTCTTTGGTGCAGATGTCTCACTGCCCTGCGGTAAGTCCTCTCCCGCATAAATGTAATGACCTAATCCAAAGAGGGCAAAACATTTCGTTAGGCAACGCATCTTTGCATCTGATATGGACCTCGCATCAGGGTTGGCAATCGCCTTGTGCCTGTAGTCCATGACTGGAAGCCACATGTCATGGGTCACATCATGTATTGTGACAGAACAATTCACCATGCAACTGCCACCTGGATAGATGTTCACATCTCGCATGATACCATTCTCATCTAACTGTCCCTGCCATTTAACAGTTAACTCAGGGTAGTGAGACATCATCACTCCCCAGGCCCAGGCCCAACTCAAATAACTTAATCCTCCACGATCATCTACATGCTTGCTGACATCGACCTTGGATAACTTATCCCAGATCTGCTTGGCTGTTGGCTTAGCCATCTAATCCCCCCCATTAAATTGTTTACAAAACTCTGATACATCACACCACGACTCGCACCTTATGTAACGAGCACCTCCATCGACTACAGAAAAAGTTCCTGACTTCTGAGCGTTGATGTACCTCTGTGCATCGGCAAGCGTGTCGAAACTCTTGGGCCGTCTTTTCCCCCCAACGACACTGTAAGCTCCCCTAGCCCATCTCTCTTCATTGGTACAAGGAGTCGTGGCTTCCATCGTGTGCAACTTAACCCTGTGGTTTATGTATCTCTCTACTCTTTCCGCAGACCACAGGGGAACAGGTATCGAAACAATCATAGATGCTGGGTAATCATTTTTCCCTGCACGTGATTTCATCCAGTCCCGACACACCGCTACGATAGTCAGGCTCTTGGGTTCGGTACCGCTCTGGCGTAGAAGCCAGCCGTACATATTTAGCTGTGCTTCCCAGTCTCCCTTCAACGCCTTTTGTACAGTGAAGACTGATGTAACCTTGTAGTCTGTGATGTTACCATCTACCTCTAAGTCAACTGCACCCGACACAGTGATGCCACCACATTCTGCAAAGAGCCTCTGCTCTATGTTACCTTCCCCATACTTCTCTAGCATATTGTGTACGCTAGTACCTAACAGCATCCAGACACGATCTCTCACATCAAAAGAAAGTTTGTCCTCATGCTCTTCCTTTAGCCTGACGATTTGCGGTGGTTGTATCAGGCCAGTAACACTGAAGTCAGCATCTCCCTTGCTGTACGAATCATCTGTTACTGCCCTCACAAATGTGTCAGGTGCGCCAAACTCATTGGTTACTGTCACTCAGTCCTCCATACACCAAAGGTGTGGTTGTCTACCCTGCGACATGCGAATTGTTTGTACCACTTTTTTCCGTATCGTGAACACGCAGATCTCAGTCTGCTCTCCATCTTGTCCCCATCGTCAGGAACAATAAATGATTCCCCAATATTTAATTCTTCAAAGGGGAGTTGCATCATTCTTGCACTCTGCTTTTGAGGTAATGGAACGCCACTCCTAATCTCTACATCTGTCATTCAACCCTCCATATTCCGATGCCATAGTCCGTGACTCTAACACTGTACTTCTTTCCTAAATCTTTCCCTCTACGCCAGACATGACTGCGAATGGCGTTGACCTGTGCGTCTACCTCTTCAGGTGACAGTGGTATCCCTATTACTGTACCTACCTTGATCTCACCAAACGGCAAGTCTGCCCACACACGTGGTCTCCCTCCCTTGCTTTCAGGCAGTGGCACGTTCTCGCTAGTCCAGTACCTCTTATCGTCCTTGAGGTGTCTTTTCGTCATGTTCAAATGTACCTCCCGTTATTGCGAAAAAGACCTTGGTTAGTTATCCTAAGTGTCCCAAGTGACAACAACGATAACCGAATGCAACATGAAACGCAAGTACATTAACAGAGATCCGTGTGTAATAACGATAGACGGGGAGCCAGCCTCGAAAGCAAACTCTAGGAGGTTGGTCTATATCAAGGGAAGGGCAGTGTTTATCAAGAGTAAGAAGGCATTGTCCTACAAAAAAGCATTTGAATTACAATGCCCTACTCGCAAAGATCTGTACAAGAAAGGACAGGATTTAGTGGTGGCAATGAAGATTTTTTATAAGACACGCAGACCAGACTTAGATGAGTCATTGATCTTGGATTTACTAGAGGGTCTTGTGTACGAAAATGATCGACAGGTTAAGATGAAATATATAGAATGGGGCCTCGACAAAGAAAGGCCAAGGACACACATAGTTATATCTACTATAGATAATAAAGAGAAAGTTATAGAAACTTTATTAGATAATATATAGTTAGATAAGGGAGAGTGTAGATAATGTCTACTGAGATATTACAGATAGCTAATAATCTAGGGATTGGGCAACACAAGATTGCTTGTCCAGAATGTCAGGACAGTAGGACTAAGCACAAGAGGGACAGACCTCTGTCTGTGCGAGTCGATGGCAAGGGTGTTCAGTATCGCTGTCATCACTGTGATGCAGAAGGCGGTTGGGTAAATCAAGCAGAGCGAACAAACACATGGGGAAATTTTCCCCCAAAAGCAAGGGAGCAAGAAGTGAGAACCATCAAGCCAATAGTTATCAGAGAGGACGAGACAAACCAGAAGGCGTTGGACTATCTTAAGTCTAGAAGTATTGCCGACGAGATCATCGACAAGCACACCATACTTTCCACGTACCGATTCAACGGCAAGACAGTCCCTGCTGTTGGCTTTCCGTACAGAGATGGGAAGGATGTAACTGCTGTAAAGTGGAGGAGTGCTGACAAGCAGAAAAACTTTTCACAAGAGAACGTGTGCGAAGACTTCTTTAACCTGGACTCATATGTTGATGGCAACGATATCCTAATCTGCGAGGGAGAGTTAGATGCGTTGGCATGGATGTCATGTGACCTACCAGAAAACCTTACTGTACTTTCGATTCCCAATGGCGCTCCCGCTGGTGTGAAGGATGGAAAGATTGATCCGAAGGATGACAATAAGTTTCGGTATATCTGGCGAGCAGAACGGCAACTAAAGCTATGTTCAAAAATAATTTTAAATACAGACGACGATGCACCAGGCAAGGCTTTGGAAAAAGAAATCATTCGGAGAGTGGGAAGCAGTAAGACTTGGCTTGTTTCTTTGGATGAATACAAAGATGCATCGGAAGCATTGGAGGCGGAAGGACAGCGTTACCTTGAGAATCAGTTGGACAAAGCCAAGGTTCTTCCAATCATCGGAGTCAACACAGTCGATGATATCTTTGATTCAGTGGTAGATCTTTATGAACAGGGACAAATCAAAGGTGCATCTACTGGGCTAACTGCTTTAGATGAATACATGCAAGTACCCCTTGGTATGCTAACGATTGTTACAGGCTTCCCTGCCTCTGGCAAATCGGATTTAGTTGATCAGCTATGCGTGAACCTAGCACGAAGCAACAACTGGAAGACTGTCTTCTGTAGCTTTGAGAAGCCAGCAGATTATCACTATGCACAGTTGAGTCAGAAGATAATAGATCGTCCATTCTTTATTGAGAATGAAGCGAGTCGTATGTCCCCAGAAGAGGTAGAGTTTAGTAGGGAAGTGATGAGAGAAAACTTTGTGTTCATGGACAACAGGAGTGGGGGAGCGTCAGACATAGACAGCATACTTAGGAAGGCATCCGAATGTGTACTCAGATATGGAAGTAGGATACTAGTGATTGATCCTTATAACTACATTGATATGGGTGGGGGAAGAGAGACTGATGCCATTAGTCAGATGCTGACAAAGATACAGCAGTGGGCAAAGAACCACGACGCTCATGTATTTTTTGTAGCTCACCCTGCTAAGCTCAGCAATGAACGTAGGTCAGGGAATAAGGTAGTCGTAACAGGATTAGATATCTCAGGTTCACATACCTGGTTCTCCAAGGCCGACATCGGACTTACAGTATGGAGACATCCAAAAGATGAGGAGCCACCCGAAGCTCATGTATGGAAGGCAAGGTGGAACTGGGTAGGCAAGAATGGATCATGCCCCCTGCACTACGATAAGTTCAGTGGTAGGTGGCAGAACTACGGCCCTGCATTTGATGACTACGACTGGGACTTTGAATAATGAGCATGGTATCCATCGCTTAATATCTCTGTTGCTTTTCTGTATTTTTTGCGAAGCCTTTCAAGCTCTTTGCGTAGTACTTTTTTCCCTGGCTTGTCCCGTATTGAGGACATTGAATGAAAGTTACGCTTTGAGTTAACCATTACGTCTGCGAATTTCACGAACAAGGCTACTGGATTTTCTATAACCCTTGGTAGGTAGGTCTTAAAATAATTTTCGTTTGGTTTTTTACTTATAGCAATCATGGCATCGTAGACATAAGGGCCAAATGTTTCTTTGATCTCGTTGCGTATTCGCTTGCGAAACTTCTTGGGCTTGGCATCTTCTATTGTGTCGTGGAGTATTGCTACTAAGTGTTCTAAGCGTCCACCCCCCATCAGTATGGTACGAAGACGAACTGCTGAAACGTGATCCATGTAGGGCATATCAATTTTATCTAATTGATTTCCATGTACCTTAAGAGCAATCTCTTCTGCCCGCTTGACCTCTTCAGCTAACTTCGTTTGCCAACCAGGAGAAGTTTGGTTAGCCTGGTCTTCCATCTGGCTTCTGTGACGCAACCAACCCACCATAAATTTTCTGTGTTCAGTCATTGCATCTTCTATGGTGGAGTGAAGGTTAAATTGCCACAGATCCTTCTCTGTTATTATAGGTAGGTCTGGAGTTTCCAGATATCGAATACCTATTGTTGGGTGTACTCTGTACCCAACAGGCCATCCATTGTCACGCATCGAAACAGCAAGATCGCCATCCTCTACTACTTGTACATCATGGTTTGTAAGCGCTAGTTCCTCTCTCCACCAGGGCGCACCTATGTAAATGTCAGTCTTCATAATCATTCTCCTCAAATCTACGTTTAACTTCTCTTTTCACTCGTTCCTCTGTCCAGTCGGGGTTATCATCCTCGACTTGTTCCTTGATTCTTTCCATTACTGCGTCGTTGTCATAATCGTCACGTGGATTGTGTGCCATTCTCCAATCGTGATATCCAGTTCCTCTGAAGCTCATGTTTTTTTCCTCTGATAATGGCTTACTTAAGCCAGGGGTTAATAGTTCAGGTAAAATTTTGTTCAAAAATTATTTTTAAGCAGGAGGCGAACCGTCAACCTTCTTCGTCGTACTCTATTTCAAAGGGCCGACCATCCGCTGGTTCCTTGTGTTGTTCTTCCAACATGCTAATAAAAATGGGGGTATGATTACCTACCCACGCACCTAACATATTGTAATTAAAGTATTCACACGCCTCTGTATAACTCATCCCATCCCTTTCGTGTAGTCTCGCAATCACCTTATCCATATCATAAGCAATCACTTGATCACCATTAAAGGTTGTTGCGACACCGATGATACAATCGTTGTAGCCATTCATTGTTACTAACGATTCCATACCTTCAACAACTCTGTTTGCATAAGTCTGTAAGTTCTTGCTATTCATTGTGGTCTCCTCGTAGTGACGCCCTGCTGTGTGTAACCCTGCATGAGCTTGTTGTAATCGAATTGTTTTCCTATCGCTTCTCGTATGCTGATTTGTTCGGGTTCAAATCCTAGCACCCCACCTTCTGGATGTCGGTAGTAGCACACTGCACTGACAGTCGTGTGTCCACTTGCAAAGTCTCGACCTAGCCTTGTCAATCGCCACATCCCAGAAGATCGTTTGGCCCCATCGGTATTCGACATCCTCTCTATGAGACCCCAGTATCTTAGCTTGGCGTAATCACCACCCCCATTGATTGCTCCACTGCTTGGGATGTGATGATACTTATTCTCCGCAGATTTGTACGCCATCCAACACAGGACTCTAGCGTAACTGCCTAGCTTGTATGCATAAACCTTGCTCCGACCACCGCAATGTCCACACGTAGAGATAGGTTCTTTCGACAACGCCCTCAGATTTTCTACATCAGGCACGGCACCATTCATATCTTCAACTGTCTCTTCGTCAAAGTCGAATGTGGTTTGAGAAAAGTCATAAGGTATTTGTTGTGTGCTATCGTGATTCATCGTCTGTAATTTCCTCCGTAAAAAGTTTATGTTCAAAAATTATTTTTAAGCAGTTGCTGGTGGGCTGCGTGAGTGAGTAAGTAACTAGTAGATACATCTAGATACTTGACCAACTATACTAGTTACACTAGTTTCTGAATCAATGCTTATGAGATCGTCCTCTCTCAAGGCATAACAAAGCAAAACATATTTCTTACTCTCCTCGAATGAGTAGAAACTCTGCTTACCCTTCGGCCCCCTCTCAGGCTGAAGGGTTTTGTTATTCAGTCTGGCTTTCATCTTCGCTTCTAGACCCACCAAATACATTTGCCAACCTCTTCGGTATGACAACAGTATCATTGCACGTACCACAGCACTGCCCAACCTTTACTGGTAGTGCGTTGTTTCCAAATCCTAGAATATCGTAGCCACATATTACACACTTCATTTTTTGCCCGTGTTCATCAATCATCTGTCCTCTCCTTTCTCCTTGTACGTTTTCGATTCTTATACATACGCTTTCTTTTTGACTGCTCATATTTTTTTGTATGTCGCTTTTTTCTACTGGGTAATCCTCCTCGTCTCATATACGTATCCCCCTATTAATTCATCGTTGGTTTTTTTGGTATTGATATGCCTTCCTTACTAGCTTCATGTTTAATGTTTTCTTCTAGGTCATCGTCTAGCTTTTCTGTATCATCCAGTGTTTTTAATACGGCTGGAGTCCACTCTGTACCCAACCACGAAAGGAATGGCATCCACAACAACATACTTTTCATCATAAGTTGTTGTCCCTCTTCGGTGTCTAGGTCCAGTTCGGTTTCCACTTCAGGGTTAATGCCTAGCTTCTCTTGTTGGTCAACGTGAAAACTAAATGCATCAAGCATAGACACTAAAAGCCTAAGTGTATCTTCGTGTAACTCCATCTTTCTTTTCCCTAGCTCAATCTCTTTCAAGGTTAGCTTGTCTAACATTCGGTGCAATCTGTCTGCCATGTTGTCTCCTTATTGTGGGGGGGGGTGTTAACCCGTGGTAAAAAAACTAAAAATATTTCTGAACAACTTTTGAATTGTGGATAACTTTGGGTTGCGACACTTGGCGTGTTCCATTGGGCCATTGACTCCTGGCGGTGAGTCCCAAGCATCCATCGTTGCGTTGCAATCGACATTCATGCACCCATACAATTCACAGTAGCCTAACTTCGATATCAACCTTGGATCGTGGCCAAGTTTCTTGGCTCTCTTCAAAGACTTGCGGAGTTCTCGCTTCGCTCTGTCTGTACTGATACCATCTCCTTCCCAATCAATTTCAATCATTAGTTTTCCACCTCATCATCTGCTCCTATTTGGATTCTTTACTTCGGTGAATGTAAATGCAAAATCTTTAGCAAGAGAGACAGTGTCTTCTCCCAATGTTTTCTTCCCACTTATCCTGGCTAGGAAACGAGAAGCCTCATTAACTGGGTACCAATCTTCCCTTCCATAGTTATCTTGTACATAATAGGTTGCTTCGATCTTGTCTGTATTGATACCATCTCCGCCATACATCAGTCTATATTCTTGCATTTCTTTTCCTCCCATTTGTTTATTTGATTCAACAAACCAACAGCAAACTCTGCTCGACCAACGATGAGTCCCTTTTCTGCCTCATCTTCCATCTCTTCCTTGCCAGAAACTACAGGCCAGTTGTCATCCACTTCTCTTTGGCAGTAGCTTTTGATTTTTTCTATCGTGACACCATGTCGTTCTGCCAATTCAAACCATTGCTCCATGCATTGATGAAGGTGAAGTGCCTCGCTTTCATCTAGGTTTAAGTCGATTGGATTACCATCTTTATCATTCGCTTGTATTCTTTGCATCGCTCGGCCCGCCTCTAAGTTAAAATTAATTTTGAACAATAGTTTTGTTCGCTTTGTTACACCTGTCTTACAGTTTTCTAATTAACCCGATCAACCAACATCTAGATTTCTATCACCACACCAAACTCATCACCATAAAAACTTGGTGCTATTCCCGAAGTCACCCAAGCAACTGGATAGTTGGGTTCATCTACACGCACTGAACCATATCCATCTGTGAAGTAGATCAATGCACCTACTGTATGTTCATCTCCAGAATCTTCGATGTAACTAAAGATGGGATCGAATGATGTCCCACCACCACCGAATATATCTAGCTCCATACCCTCTGCTCCCTGCCCTGCATTGAGGTTGATGTCGTACCAAGGCTCGTCGGTATCTGCATTCATGTGTATCTTGCTGTCGATGTATGCGATACGAATCCTATCTAGTCTCAGTTCGTCTGCCCACCTAACTAGCAATGCTCTGTACTGCTCAAACTCATCTCTACCTACTGAAGCTGACGAGTCTATCGCAACGTAAAGATCTTGCACTCGCTTCTCACGTGAGGGTAAAACCATTCCTCTCTGTAGCCATCTCTTGTTAGGTTTCTTGAAGCTACGTCTTGACTTCATATTTTTCAGCAAGAAGGAAGAGATCTCCTCTGACGAATGCTTGCCACGCTCTGACATATTCTTGATCTGTGTACAAGTTCCCCCTGCTCCCTGCCCTGCTGACTTCTCTATAAGAGATGCTTGTTCCAAACGCTCCATCATCTCATACTCATATCTCTTGATAGCTTCCTGGCCCTGCTCAACAACAGGGCTGTCAAGTATCCCACCCATGCCAAGATCTTGACCATTCGCCTCTCCATCTTCATCTCCATCTTCATCTCCCCCTGGGCCATGATGTACCTTTGCACCATCTGGTTCCTCTGGCTCCCACCCATTCTTGAGCATTTCGTGGCAGATTCTTTCTACTGAATAGTCACACGACTCACTGGAATAGAAGTCATGCAATAGTCTACCCTCTGGTAACTGAAAGTCCTCTCCATAATTGGGACTCCTCTTGATCAGTCCGTTGACCTTGTAATCACAGGCTATGTTCCACAGTTCTGGATGTATATCTCCTCGCCTCGTATTGTGCATGAGAACAACGTGCAAGAACTCATGGAAGAGTACTGTAGAATTTTCCTTATGTGACAGTGACTGCATAAAATCTGGGTTGGCCCAGATGGTATGTCCGTCGGTAGCGTAGGTCTTGTGAGTCCGATCTATCACTATGTCACACTGTCCAATGATAGTATAAACCCCTGGATCTTTTCTGCACATTCTTGAACGTAGCTTTATAAGTAGCTGACGCTCTCTTGAAAAGTCCTCGTTCTCAACGTCGTTCATCATGTCACTGGCGATTGCACTAGCAAAATTTAGTAGTGCATTACAACCCATGTCATGGTCAATAATATATTTCATCGTTCCTCCCGTTCTCAAGGTTAAGTTTAAAATTAATTTTGAACATTAGTTTTTCATCCACTCTTCGAACCTACTTGTTGCGGGTTCAACAGTCTTACGAATATCTTCCAACTTTTCTACGATTGGTTCTCGTATGCTGTCATCTCTTCCACTTAAATACTTTCTTGCATCGGAGAGATTTCCATCACCTATCTGTTCCACCTCATTGACTAGTTTCCTAATCTTCTTAGCAGTATCGGATAGTGCGGTGTCTGGGAATGTCTCGTTCCACTTGTCTATGCGGTCAGCTAAATCTCTGTAGTTAGACCAACCTGGACCCTTGGGTAATTTGTTCCCCTTCCTACCATCCTTGTTGTGTTGGTAGTCTTTGAATCTATCCGCTATTTCCACAGTGTCCTTGATGATGTCATCGGCAATACCACCAATCACATTGGCCATCTTTTTCTTGTGGTTTCTTCTATCCTCTTCAACAGCCCTGTCAATAACTTCTTGAGGTGCGGTGAGTCGGATGTCTTTTGGATTCGTTGGTGGTGGCAGTGGCCTGATCCACACTTTCCAACTGTACCTCTCACGCAATTCATTTAGTGGTGGGAAGTGTTCTTGATATCTGTCGTTCAAGTCTATCTTGGCATCTGCTTGTATCTGAGGCCAGTACTTAAACAGATCGTCGTTCAATGTCTTCCAAAATTCATCACCAAATTCTTGCATCTTTTTCTCGTACTCTACTAGGTCTTCGTACATCAGTAGGTACTCGTTACCTTTTAGTCTACTGCCGTTACTGTCGTTCCTTGAAGATGACCAAGGCTCAGTCACACTTTTCATGTACGCCCTGGCATACTTCTCTGGATTGTTCAGCCTACGAACCAAGGAACTATCAAGCAGTAGCACTTGACCACTGGCCCTATCTCTACTGATACCTGTCGCTTTCGCTCCTTCTTCAGCGATGTCTTTCGCAGTCTTTCTCCACCCTGCCTTTTTAACTTCTATGCCAGTGAGGATATGTCCACTATACAAATCTTCGTTCATCCTGCCCCCCTCGTAAAAAGATTATGTTCAAAAATTATTTTAGAAGTAATGCGTATCCTGCAACCTGACCATATGGTCTACGTATTCTTCTTGCTTCTGCACATCTTTGTTAACCGACAGTGCCATGTGTGCGAATGTCACTTCCAGTTCCTCGCCAAACAATTTGACGAATGGGAATAATTTATTTACCTGAGTTGCATCTTTTCTAACTCGCTTGCTCAGTATGGCAATCATCCCTGCTAGTCTGATCCTTCCATTGTTACTGTTGTCTAGCTTGTACTCATGGATTTGATCTGCCATTCCTACTGGGTCAGCAATCATCGCATCCAAGTCTGCCATGTTGTCCATAGTATCGTAGACAGCCAGTAATTCTCTCCCTGCCTGGTGTCCGATGGTGCCGTACATGGTTGCTCGTCCTACCTGAGTGCTTAAGTCCAGTCCCTTGGTGAGGAAGTCACTCATTGTTTTCATGGACCTTGGAGTTGAAAACTGTTGTCCCCTTGGCTCAGCCTCAAAGGTATTAAGGAAGGCTTCCTCTAAGCATCCAACAGCACATACAATAATCGGATGTAGTTCACCCTCGTGATACTGAAGCCATGACTTGGCAGTGGTCCTAACCTTGTAGATGGTACACCTATCCATGAGATCAGCAGTGAAGTTGAAACTACTAGCGTTATCCCCTGCACCATTAGCAGTCCCTATAATGTGGACCTGTGGTGGTACTAGGTAGCTTGTACCTAGTGATCTCTCTTCCATGAACTGAGCGACAGATGGCATCATCTCTCTTTTCTTACCGATCTCTTCCAGTAGCATGGTGTTGTGGATATTTTCTGGTGGTCCCCAACTTGGATCAGCACCTGGCAAGTCTTCCACAGCTTGCCTAATGTACTGAGTGTACTTTTTATTATTCCCATAGGATGGGTACACTAGGTCTTCGGGTTCCATGTTGTTGAAGTTAAGGAAGGAGTAACTGGCCTCTCCCCTTTGTGGCTTGGTTACACGTGCGTCTATCACATCGTCATACCCTGCTCTCTTGGCTCTCTCTCTGCAATAATCCAGAGCCACTGTTGTCTTACCCATCCCGACTGGGCCGACCAAAACTACTGGCCGTAGATCCATCTCTTCCCCACAAAAATGCAAGCCTTCCAACGCTTGCGTCGGTGTTACTTCCTCTAACATCCCCCTCTCTTCCATCTCTGCTTTCCTACTTCTCCTTGACATCTTACCTCTCTCTTCGGGGAAATATTCCCCAGTTAAATGATACCTCTTACTACCTCTCACACTTCTTACAATAAATTTAACTGTTTCAAATCTTTTTGTCTAGGTTTTGTCACCCCCCTATCTGTTTTGTATTTATCGGATTAATCGGATGAGTATTGCTCCGCCTGAATCCAAGTTAAAAATAATTTTGAACAATTATATATCACTCACTCCTACCATCGGGCGTATGGTTGCGGATCATTTTTGAGTCCCTGCTCTATCATCCATGCATACAGGTACGGCTTGTCCTGTCTAAGCTCATGCTTTTTTGGCCGTCCATCTGTACATTCTGTCACTCCATCTGTGTCGAATGGGTCGAACCATGCCAACTTCATGTAGTGTTCTAGATACCTTATGACCTGATGTCTAGTTGGTCTAATGTGTATTGGGTAGCCGTCCATTAGGATGGTAAAATTTTCCTCACATTCCTGTGGTCCACCGACTACCTCAAATGTTTCTGGGCATACGTAGTTCAGTGCCTCTAGCCACATCTCTATACACATTTCCTGGTATCGTATTCCTACTGTCAGTGCATAGCCACCTATGACTGCACCATTGGGTTCGCCATGACAAGCAAACTCTGGGTCCAACGTGTTACGTATCGGACCGAATGTCACACTGTCAGTGCTATCCCACTGTGGACTCCAGTCATCCCTCTGATATCCTACTTCCTGGGTTTTATTTTTTAAATACTCAGAACCCCTCCCTCTCCACCCACGCCTAGTTAAGTACCCATCCTCTAGTCCCTTGGGTCTGCCCTGTGCTTTCGTTTTATTAGGCATCACTCACCCTCCTCAATCTCGTCTTCCTCAAGGTGGAAGGTTGGCTTCCTTGATGTCCCACCCAGAACTCGTTTAAGTTCTGCTTCGGCCTCATCTTTCTGAGATATATGCCAAGTTCTCAAGACTGTCCTGCTCTCACCAGTTCCCCATGTCAATAATATTTGATCTGTAATGGTGTATTCTAATTGCATCACTCACTCTCCTCTGCTAAAAGATTTGGGGGAAAATTTCCCCACCACTGCATCCAACTCTGGCCTCTCAATCCCTACAATACTGCCGTTGGGAACGATACAATTCTCAATCGTTCCAGCACTACCTATTTTCACGTGCATCTTCTTACCTGCAAGAGGGGAGCTATCCCCTTTCCAACACCAGGAATCTGGCACCCATATGTCTATCCAATCAAACTGTTCCATCACTCACTCCTCCCTAGCCTCTTGAAGCTGTGCTTCTCTCTCGTCCTCATCCCACTCCTCAATCTCTTGTCGCACTGCCTCGCAAGCCAACTCTTGTTCTGCCTCTGTTAGGCTGTTGTATATCTTGCGAGCGACATGACCTTGAAGATGGTAAGCCTCCCTAGCAAACAACTGGGAGACAAGTGCAACTCTGTTCATTCTCTTGGTTGCCCTCCTCCATGCATGGTATGCATCCTCACCCCAGTTCCCTAGCATCACGTTACGGCACTCTTGAGCTAGATATTTTGGGTTGAGTAGATCATCTCTGTACCTTCGCTTGTTCGCTTCGTGCAACTCGTCTTGCTCTGCATGAAAAGCATCTGCCTCTGCTGGAACGAATCTCCATAGTGTATTCGACATCACTCACTCCTCTGGGACTGACCTACCAGCCCTTCTATTTCGGGGTGAGTTTCTAGCTTTTCAAGCAACTCATGCAGTCCATCCTCTACATCTTGAATCATTCCTACAGCATGCTTTGTTGGTGTTGATGCCATGTGGATAGTAGGGATCTCTTCATCCGTTAACTCTTCCCTTGCACAGAGCAACCAGGTCAGGCACTGCTTAATTTGACACTCCACCTTACGATTGAGGACTATAGCAAGAGTCTCCATGCTGTCGTCCAGGCAACTTGCTTCTAACGCACTAACTGCAAATTCATCTACCGCCATGATACCTCCTAATTAAATGATATAACTTGGTTTAAAATATTTAGGGGAAATTTTCCCCTGGTACTGCATACCGCAGTGAGGAATTGAACCTCTGTACTTGGAAGAGGAGTAGGGGTGTCGAGTCCCCATAACTTCCAAGCCCACCAGGTGCGGATCGTTTATATCTTACCTTCAGCTTTGAGATGACGTAGGTCTTCTCGTGAGGACACTGTAACAGGCATCCCCTGTGCTTTAGATTGTCTCTCAAATTCTAACTGCTTAACGTCCCTAACAAACCGATGATGAAAGTCCTGTGGGCTATCAGTATCGTGCCATGCGGTCAGTTCATGTTGACCACATACTGTACACACCATACTGACTGGCCTCTGATAGTGATGCTTGTCTTTCGGCCCTATCGGTTCATCATATTTCTTGGGGGAAATTTTCCCCACAACTATCTTGCGTATCCTTACAGGTTCACGCCTAGGCAACGTACTAGGATGACTACGGCCAAAACTGTGCTGACTCGTAGTAGATAAGAATTTTTCCTGATTCTTACCCCTAGTTAATTCCAAAGGCTTAACTATCGGGATAGAGATACGATCTCTATGCTTATACATCAGCCGATAGACGCTCTCATATGATCCACTACGTATAGCACTCTGATAAATCACTGGGCTAACTTGCCTCAGTGGTCTAGCATAACGCCTTAACTGATCTGGATCTATAGAGTTGGCCATGTTAACCTCCTCTTTTTTAGGGGGAAATTTTCCCCCAATCCACTGCACTCCTGCTTACAAAATTATAAATAAATTTAACATTTTTTTTTATTTTTCGTAAGTTCCTGGGGACCCCACCACAGGTAGAACCATCAAAGTATTGACCCAGAATAATCCTAACTGTATCCTACTCTATGCCTAACCCCAACACGATTAGCCCGAAGCAGTCTGCATTCGCTGGTTTCGTAGCATCTGGTAACAGCTATACAGATGCCTACAAACTAGCGTACAATGCAGAGAACATGAGCAAGCAAGTGCTGTACAATAAGTCATCGCAACTAGCAAAGAATCCGAAGGTGAAGGAAGCAATCGAAGCGTTGAGATCGAATGACAAGGTAGCACAGGAGGCACACGAAAAGCTAAGCAATGACTGGATCATTGAGAAACTACAGGGTGAGGCAGTCAACGAGAGTAACCCACCTAGCAGTAGGATCAGAGCGTTGGAATTGCTAGGTAAAACTGGCGGGCTGTTCGATGATAGCACACACGTTACGTTTGAACAGCGTAGTCCAGAGGACATAGAGAAGGAGTTGATGGAGAAGCTCACTGGATTCATGGTAGTGGATGCATGATAGCAGGGTGAGTAACCATAGGGTAACTAGGTAAGACCCCAAGGGGAAATTTTCCCCCAGAAAATTCTAACTAACCCCATAGCCAGACACCCGAACCTCATTGCTAGACACCCGTACCTCATTCGGGGAGAAACCAAGCTTTAGCTTGGTGTATGTAGATAAGATGCTGTTGGTTTCTTCGCTAAGCGAAGAACTATGCTGTTACTTAGATAGAGAGCGTAGTTAATCTATGCATTGTCGAGTTTGACAATGGTATAGATTAGCTCGCTCCACCATTCCAGCACACGGGGCGCTAGATATGAAACCTCTTCCAGCCGACAAAAAAGGGGAGGACGCCAGTTCGACGCCCCCCCCATAGGTGAAACTTACTTGCCTGTGTCTACTCGCGTGTCGATCAACTCTACCCGAAATTCAGGTGGCGTCGTATAGTCACGCATATCGCGCATGTCACCATCACACCTGGTTTCATATCGCTTACAGATGGCTTGGAATTGACGCAAGGTGGTGTAGAGTACATGGGATTCCATCATCTCGGTGCGTAAATGCAAGGTGTACTCATGCTTTCCACTACCGAAGGACCTTTCGATGATTTCACCTACCTTCAGAGCATCCTCATTTTTCATACCCAAATAGTACGGACGGCCCCCAAAAGGTCCTTCGTCCACGCTGATCCCAACCATTATGGGGAGTGATTCCTGCTCTATGAGATATTCTACACCTTGCATGAAAATATCATGACGGCCTTTCCAAGACATCTGGCCAGGAAGACCAGGCTCCCAATTGGCGCAAGCATCCAGAGCATCTCGCACGATATGATGAACACCACATGTTAGAGAAACGCACAGATCCTGCAGAGACCGTCGCTTATTGCGAACCGACTTAGTCGCGGACTTACCAGTAGCAGTCTTGTCCTTTGTGCGTTTCTCACCGCGCTCCATAGCCTGGTCGTGGTCACGCTGGGCAACCGCGCGGACTTTATCGTTCATGTGGCCCAATCCCCACTCGAAGATGGATTGCAGAAAGATCGGTGGCACGCCTGCTCGAAGTTGACCCTGTTTGGTAAACAGTGGAGCCATCTTAACAGTAACCATTTCTGCAATGAGATTAATGAACTTCTCCTTCGCGGACGTTTCCAGTATTGCTACTGATGCACCCAACTCGACTAGCTTGGTTAGATCGTCCCCAAGTTCATTAATATCCTCGGTCATCTCACTGCCCAGCTTCACAGCGTTGACCCCATGAATGGTCTGGTCTGGAATTACCTGATCTATGGTCTTCCCAGATTTGGCTGGCTTCTTTGATCTCGACATAATGTACTCCTTGAATTGAATTAAAAAAATAAAAACACCCTCCATAAAATGAAATCACCGCCAAATTTTCTCTGTTCTAGCGACAGCGACTGCTCTTAATAGGGAAAATTTGTCAAGAGATTCTGCGTCTTGAATCTCTTGTTGCTGGTGGCTGGCACTCCCTGAAATAGATTAATCGAAGGCTATCTCTATGGACAAAGGGAGTGGTCTTTTAGGTGGGTGATAAGGCCCAAAGCGTGGTTTGCCCAGGTCCAACTTTCGACAATGGTTGGTGGCTTATCTTGCTTCAAGCGTTGGGATTGTCAGCCTACGTGGTGGGGGCTTTAGGATTGTCGAAAGCGCGACTGGACCTGGCATGGGCCTTATCGGGTGGAAGAGTCAGTGGTGGGATTTTGTCTATAGAGATAGCCTTTGATGGAGCAGTAGCTGGATACGCTTGGATAGGGAACGAGGGATTGGGCTTTTGGGGTGGTTCCGCGTATCCCCTACGGGCTACCATTTCATTACGTTCTTACCCTATGGAGGGAGCATGGGAAGAAGGGGCTTCTTGGGTGTGGATGTGAACCTCTATCTTTGAAAACCAGCCAACGACGTAGAAACAAATCGGGCCTTTCGGTTGTCCGCATTTTTTCTTAAGGAGTGGCTCTGGTTGGTTTTCCCTAACTAAATAGTCTGACCCAGTGGGGGGGACCCCCCGCTGGAGGCAGTGCTGTTTGCTCTATTAATAAACAGTGTTTTGCACATTCTACCACCAATTTTTAGCTATATTGCAGTTTTATGTCATTTCTATTCTTTGACTGGGGGCGCGCTAGATACTAACTTGATTATCTAGATTTCTTATATGGATAATAAATCTAGATATTTTAGATAGATAATCTATTATAGATTATCTATATATAGGGAGGGTGCCAAAATACTTAAGCGTAAAGACGTATTTTATATCTTAGCGGAAGCAGTTGAAGCATATAAGGCTGCTGCTTTTCGTGACCGACATGGATATGCGAAGCGTGGGTATACGGCAAAAGAAGTAGTCAAGCAGTTTCCTAAATATTTTTCTATGCACAGTAGTGGTAAGATTAAGTTTATCGGAAAGAGTGCTGATGAAGTTTTAGAGGATTACTTGCAGAAAATAGGGCATGAACCTAATAGTAAGCATTGGTATATTTTTGCGCGTCAGGTTATTGAGTTGGCACAGGACGACAATATCGGAAGCGGAAAAGTTACAGAAGCGTATTTTAAAAAGCCTAAAAAAACCAATCGTGTTAGTAGTAGTAAACGTACCAGAAAGGTACATCGTCGAAAATGGTCTAGAAAATCCTATGAGTAATTAATGCAACTAGATATAGATACTGTTACAAAGCATCTTCACTTGCTGTCTCCAAGCAAGCAGAAAGAAGTTCTCACGCTTCTTGATCAGTTAAGTGCCGCAAAAAATAAAGCTTTGTCTCAGAAGGACTTTCTTTCTTTTGTAAAAGAAGTATGGCCTGCCTTTATTGAGGGCGCACATCATAAGATTATGGCAGATGCATTTAATAGAATTGCCGATGGGACCCTCAAAAGGCTTATAGTAAATATGCCCCCACGACATACTAAGTCAGAATTTGCATCACATCTTTTTCCTGCCTGGTACTTGGGAAGATTTCCAGATAGAAAGGTTATTCAAACTGCTCATACAGCAGAGCTTGCAGTAGGCTTTGGTCGTAAGGTGCGTAACTTAGTAGGTTCAGAAGTTTATCAAAAAATATTTAATGATGTTGCTTTGAGTACAGACTCCAAAGCTGCAGGTAGGTGGAACACTAATCAGCACGGTGACTACTTTGCTATTGGTGTCGGGGGTGCTGTAACAGGTAAGGGTGCTGACATTTTGATCGTAGATGACCCACATTCTGAGCAGGAAGCTGCGCTTAATGATCCCTCAGTATATGATAAAACATACGAGTGGTACACATCAGGTCCTCGTCAGAGGCTACAGCCTGGGGGTGCCATATGTCTAGTTATGACCCGTTGGTCAAAAAAAGATTTAACGGGAAGTATTATTAAGGCGTCTATAGAAAGAGGTGGTGCGGATGAGTGGGAAGTTATAGAGTTTCCTGCAATACTTCCTAGCGGTAAACCACTGTGGCCTGGGTTCTGGCCACTTGATCAGCTTGAAGCATTGAAGGCGGAACTGCCTGTTGGTAAGTGGGCTGCTCAGTATCAACAAGATCCTACCTCTGAAGAATCTGCGATCATTAAACGTGAGTGGTGGCAGGAGTGGCCCGAAAAGAATCCTCCTTCGTGTGAATTTGTTATTCAATCTTGGGATACTGCGTTTCTTGCAAAGGAGACTGCAGACTATAGTGCGTGTACTACATGGGGTGTTTTTACAGATGAAAATGATGTGGCAAACATTATTCTTTTAGATGCTCTTCAGGAACGCTTAGAGTTTCCAGATCTTAAGACACGTGCATATGAAATGTACAAAGAGTACGATCCCGATGCTTTTATTGTTGAAGCGAAGGCTGCAGGCACACCTTTAATTTTTGAACTTCGTAGAATGGGCATACCTGTAGGCGAGTATGTTCCTAGTAGGGGAAAAGATAAGATAGCAAGAGTAAACGCTGTGTCAGATTTATTTTCATCAGGTCATGTTTGGGCGCCTAAAAAAAGATGGGCAGAATTGGTAATAGAAGAGTTTGCTGCTTTTCCGACGGGAGATCACGATGACCTTGTGGACTCTTCGACGCAGGCACTATTACGCTTTCGTCAGGGTGGATTTATTCGCATAGAAAGCGACGAAGAGGAAGAAGAGTTTCTTCTCAATAGAAAGGCAGATTATTATTAACAGTTGACTCTTTGTTAATATTTTCTCATTGTGTATGTTAGCTTAAGCAGAGGAAGAATCCGTGGCAATAGACAAATCAATAGAATCTCTTCTGAATCAAGATGAATTTGAAATGGGGCCTAACGGCCTTACCGTGGTCGAAGATCAAGAAATTCCCGATGATTCATTAGTTACAGAAATGGACGACGGTAGTATGGTCGTTGATTTTGACCCTATGGCAGAAGAGGGAATGGGTGATGACTCATTTGAATCCAACCTTGCCGAATTTATAGATGAAAATGAATTATCTGCATTGGCCTCAGATTTAGTATCTCAGTTTGAATCTGATAAAGAAAGTAGATCTGACTGGGAACAGACCTATGAGCAGGGCCTAGATCAACTGGGATTGGAAATTGAAGATCGAACTACACCGTGGGCAGGAGCTTGTGGCGTATTCCATCCGATGCTTTCTGAGGCAGTTGTTCGTTTCCAGAGTCAGACTATTCAGGAAATCATACCTGCACAGGGTCCAGTAAAGACTCATGTCTGGGGTAAGTTCGATGAAGAAAAGGCAGCCCAAGCGAAAAGAGTTCAGGAGTATTTGAATTATCAGCTTATAGAAGTGATGACGGAGTATAGGTCAGAAACAGAAAAGCTGTTATTTAGCCTGCCTTTAGCGGGATCTGCTTTCCGTAAAATCTACTTTGATCCGTCGCTTGGCAGACCTACCTCTATGTTTGTTCCAGCAGAAGACTTTGTTGTTGCGTATGACGAAGCAGATTTAGGGCAATCAGAACGCTATACTCATGTAATGACTCGAAGTGCTAACCAGATAAAGAAATTACAGGTAAGTGGATTTTATAGAGACGTAGAGCTTGTGTCCTCTAATGTAGAAGATAATTCTATTACAGAGAAATATAATGAAATTGGAGGCGTGTCTCCTTCATACGAACATGGTGAAAGACATCAGCTTTTAGAAATGCATGTTGACGTTGATCTTCCAGGATATGAAGACGAAGACGGAGTAGCGCTTCCGTATGTTATTACGATTGACAAGGGCAATAACGATATTCTTTCTATCTACAGGAATTGGGATGAAGAAGATGTGCATAGACAAAAGCTTCAGCACTTTGTCCACTACGGATATGTTCCTGGAATCGGATTTTATAATCTTGGTCTAATTCACATGATTGGAGGACTAGCCAAGTCCGCTACTAGCCTGCTTAGACAGTTGGTTGATGCGGGTACACTATCCAATCTACCAGGAGGATTAAAGACTCGTGGACTTAGAATCAAAGGCGACGACACGCCTATCATGCCAGGAGAGTTTAGAGACGTTGATGTCCCAGGCGGGGTTATTCGTGATAACATCACCTTCCTTCCTTATAAGGAACCTTCTTCGGTCCTTTATCAGTTACTGGGCAACATCGTTGAAGAGGGAAGACGATTTGCTTCGATGGCAGATCTTAAAGTAGCAGACATGAATCAAGAGGCCCCAGTGGGAACCACTCTTGCGATCATGGAACGAGCTATGAAGGTCCAATCTGCGATTCAGGCTAGAATACATGCCAGCTTAAAGCAAGAGTATAAAATTTTAGCGAAGATTGTGCGCGATTATACAGATCCAGCATATCCTTATGAAACAGAAGACAGTGAAGGAATTAAGGCTGAAGACTTCGATGATCGCATTGATGTTATTCCAGTATCAGATCCGAATGCATCAACAATGGCACAAAGAATTATGCAGTATCAAGCAGCACTGCAGTTAGCACAGCAGTCTCCAAACTTGTACGATATGCCGTTACTACACAGACAAATGATGGAGCTTATCGGTATTCCTAATGCAGAACGGGTAGTTCCGAATCAAGAAGAAGTTCCACCTAAAGATCCTATTAGTGAAAATCAGGACATGCTTACACTTTCTCCTGTTAAAGCGTATGAATACCAGGACCACGAAGCACACATGCGTGTTCATATGGTATTAAAAAATGATCCTCAGTTAGCACAGGAGGTACAAAATAGTCCTGCGGGTGGTGCAGTAAGTGGTGCCTTAGACGCCCATGTTCGTGAACACTTAGCATTTGTTTTCCGAAAGCAGATAGAAGAAGAGCTTGGTATTACATTGCCACCTGCAGAAGAGCAGTTGCCGCCTAGACTTGAGTCGCAACTCGCTAAACTTGTGGCTGACGCTGCCGATCAAATGATGGGCAAGAAGCAACAGCAACAGCAGGCAGAGCAGGCGGCCCAGCAACAACAAGATCCGATTGTTCAAATGCGTGAACGCGAGGTTGCTACACTTGAACAAGAGCAACAACGCAAGCAAGCAGCAGACCAGGCCAAGCAACAGATTGATTTACAGAAGCTGGATGTTGAGCGACAGAAGATTGCGGCCAAAGAACGCACTGATATGGCAGAATTGAGCCTTGAAGAGCAGGCATTAAAGCTAAAATCGGAAATTGAGTCCGAAAAATTAGATGCAGACCTAGAAATTAAGGGGTTTGAGCTAGGACTTAAGGCCAACCAAGACAGAAACGGAAATAATAATGGCCGATAGTGTGCTACGGCTGTTAAAAAAAGCGATTAGAGAGCAGATGAACGAGCTTGCAGACCATTTAGCGATAGGAAATGCTAAAGATATGGAAGATTATCGTAAGATTACTGGTATTATTGAAGGCTTAGCATGGACAGAACGTGAAATTATTGACCTAGAGGACAGAATTAAGGATATGTAGTGACATTAAAGTGGCAATCTCTGGTTCAGCTAGGTAAATATTTCGGTGTCATTGACAAAGAAGATGCCGAAGCCTTTGTTGAGCCAGAAGTAAATGATTTTAAGTTTGACATAGACCACAATGGAGAGCTTTGGGTGTCAGTTCCAAAGAAAAAAAGTAGTAAGAAAGACAAACCTTCTAATTAGAAGCGCGACCGTCCGAAAGGATGCAACAATTTAACGAGAGGTCACATGACTAAACTCGCACAAGAAGTAGAAAACCCCGTTATTGATGTCGAAGACATCACATTTGAGAGAGAAGGCAATTCTTCTCGCACCGCAACACAACTACCCGTGCCAAAAGGCTACAAGTTATTGATTGCACTTCCTAGTGTAGCCGAAACTACAGAGGGTGGCATCATTAAGTCGGTACAAAGTCAACAAGACGAAGCAATCGCGACTGTTGTAGGCTTTGTATTGAAGATGGGACCCGATGCTTACGCTAATTATGGTCGATTTCCCACTGGACCCTACTGTGAAGAGGGTGATTGGGTAGTTTTTCGAGCATTTAGTGGTACAAGAATCAAAATTCATGGTAAAGAGTTCCGCTTGATCAACGATGATACGGTTGAAGCGGTTGTTGAAGACCCTAGAGGCGTGGAGAGAGCATAATGAGTGAAGAAACTGGAAGAATGACCGAAGAAGATAAGTTTTTAGGGGTGAAAACCACTATAGAACCGCCTTCAGAGGACGTAGCAGAGGGAGGATCTGAAGATTTTGAGGTTAGTGTTGTAGATGACCGATCAAAAGAAGATCAAAGGCATGCTCCACTGGACAAAGATGGAAATCTACTTAGAAAACAAGGGCAAGACCTTGAAGAGATAGGTGGAAAGGTAAAAGATAGGATTGGTAAGCTAAAAAAGGACTTTCACACCGAGCGTAGGGCAAAAGAAGCGGCAGAAGCCGAGTCAAACGAGGCAGTTAACTACAGTCGTGCCATGCAGGTGGAAAATCAGCGACTTTTGCACCTAGTTCGCAATTCTCAGGCCGCATTAACCGATCAAGCAAAGAGTCGTGCGGCTTCTAACCTTGCTCTTGCAGAAGATAACTTCAAAAGAGCGCATGAGTCGGGTGATTCCCAAGAAATAGCTGAAGCACAGAAAAATCTAACAAATGCACAGCTAGGGCAGGCATATGCGCCTAATGTTTCCCAAAAAATCATTGATAACTGGCAGCAGCAAGTAAGACAGCGGGAACAAGCGGCAGCACAGCAGACTCCATACGTACCAGAGGTGCCGCAAGTAGATCCAGATCCAAAAGCAGTGGAGTGGCAGGAAAATAATCAATGGTTTGGTGAAGATACTGAGATGACTAGCTTTGCTTACGGTGTCCACGAAAGGCTTGTCAATCAAGAAGGTATTGACCCAGACTCTGAAGAGTACTACGATTTGATAGATCAACGAATGGGAGAAGTTTTTCCATCGCGCTTCAGTAGAGGCAATAATGAACAAACTATTATTGTTGATACTGCGACGACTCGTAAGACGAGTCCCGTGGCTGCAGCCTCTAGGAATAGTGGCGCATCACCACGCAAAGTAACATTAACACATACACAGGTAAGGCTCGCGAAACGCCTTGGCCTAACTCCGCAGCAATATGCTGCACAGCTTATGAAGGAGAGAAATTAAAATGGCCGAAGAACGCGCATCACGGGAACCGCGGGATTTAGATAGTCGTGAAAACGAATCTAGAGATAAATCCTGGGAACCTGCATCAATTTTACCAGATCCAGAGCCACAAGATGGCTATGTGTTTAGGTGGATTCGTACATCAATGGTTGGCACCGCTGATAACACCAATGTATCTAAAAGATTTAGAGAAGGTTGGGAACCAGTAAGGGCCGAAGACCATCCTGAACTTCAAATTATGAGTGATCATAAATCTGAATGGGGTGAAAAGGGTGGTATTGAAGTTGGCGGACTACTACTGTGCAAAGCTCCACAAGAACTAGTGGAGCAACGTCGTGACTACTACAAGAAGCATGCAGAATCACAGATGCAGGCCGTAGACAACAATTATATGCGTGAGAACGATCCTCGGATGCCAGTTCTTGCGCCTGACAGAAAGACTCGTGTAGCATTTGGCGGTAATCGCTAGTGCTTTGATAAACAAATGAACTAAAGAAGGTGTTATTATGGCTACTTCAGCTTCACCGTATGGGGCCAGACCTATTGGTACATTAAGCGCGTCAGGCTCATATACGGGCAAGACTCGTCATTTACCAATTATTACCACCTATGGAACTGCTATTTTTAATGGCGATTTCGTTAAGGTTGCAGCAGACGGTACGATTGCAAAAGATACTGGTACTGCTACCTTGACTACGTGTGGTATTTTTATGGGATGCTCCTATACAGACCCAACAAGTGGACAAAAGACCTTTAGTGATCAATGGCCCGCATCGAATGCAGCAACAGATGCAATGGCTTATGTGCTTGATGATCCTATGGTCGTGTTCCAAATGCAGGCTGACGAAGCAGTGAATACCACAGATCGTGGTTTAAACTGTGACGTTATACAAACCGCTGGCTCAACAGCTATCGGTAAATCTAAAAATGCGATTGATGGTGACAGTTGTGCTACAACTGATACATTGCCTCTTCGTATCCTTGACTTCGTTGATGGACCTATGAGTCTGGCTCCGAAGGGAACGACAGCAAGTGATGCCTATCCTGATGTCATTGTTAAATTTAATGCAGCCAAAGATACTAATGAGTGCGCTCATCAGTACATGACTGCAACTGGAGTATAGGTGGCATAAATGGCTATATCACGCGCTCAATTACTCAAAGAACTTTTACCTGGACTTAATGCTCTCTTTGGAATGGAGTATGCACGGTACGATGACGAGCATAGTGCAATCTATGAGACGGAAAGTTCGGATCGGTCCTTTGAGGAAGAAGTAAAGCTTTCGGGCTTCGACGCTGCTCCCGTTAAAGATGAGGGAGACGCAATTTCTTACGACGCTGCACAGGAGAGCTTCACGGCTCGCTACAACCATGAGACTATCGCTATGGGCTTCGCTATTACGGAAGAAGCAATGGAAGATAATCTTTATGACTCCCTGTCGGCTCGTTACACTAAAGCCTTGGCTCGCGCTATGGCTCACACCAAACAGGTTAAATCTGTTGTTCCGTTGAACAATGGATTTACTGCTGCCTACCAGGGTGGCGATGGTGTAAACTTATTCACAGCATCTGGTGATGGTGTAACTGGTGGTGATGGTCACCCACTCGTTTCGGGTGGTAAGAACTCTAACCGTCCAGCTACAGCCGTCGATCTCAATGAGACTTCTCTTGAGGCTGCTGTTATTCAGATTGGCAAGTGGACAGACGAGCGTGGTCTAATGATCGCTGCGCGTCCACAGACACTTGTGATTCCGCCTGATTTGCAATTCGTTGCAACAAGGGTGATGAAATCTGAGCTTCGTCCTGGAACTGCTGACAACGACGTTAACGCTGTGCGTTCAATGGGTGTTGTACCTGGCGGAACTGTTGTAAACCATTATCTAACTGATACGGATGCATGGTTCTTGCTAACAGACGTTCCTAATGGAATGAAGCACTTTAATCGTGTAGCACTTGAAACAAGCATGGACGGTGACTTTGACACTGGAAATGTTCGTTACAAGGCTCGCGAGCGTTACAGCTTTGGTGTATCAGATCCACTAGGGATCTGGGGATCACCAGGAGCATAGTATAAGTACAGGGGTGGGAGTCCATTTAACCCCAAGAGTTTCGACTGCTGGGACTCCCGCCCTTTTTCTTTTTTTCTGACTACTTAGCAGTAGTAGACACTAGCCACGACAGGAGAAAAACATGGCTGATACAACTTTTCTGGGTAATGTTCGGGCAGGAAGTGGGCTTGAACAGGTAACAAAGAGTGCAACTACGGGTGCATACACCACTAACTTTGATGTAGACTCAAGCGGTAATGTTTCAGGTACTGGTACGCTTAAGCTGACTGGTGCCACAAATATGCTCTCTGACTACGAGTCTATTACCACTGCAACGAAAACCTTAACAGCCGCTGATTCAGGCACTGTTTATGGCTTTAATAAAGCAGATGGTATTGTAGTTACGCTTCCACCTCCAGCAGCAGGAGT
>VTLG01000673.1_pt1 | contig 37973 bp, 57 predicted proteins | sample 4694571 | NCBI WGS metagenome assembly VTLG01 (sample SAMN12604809, study PRJNA352737) | marine metagenome | biome: ENVO:00000447; feature: ENVO:00000209|ENVO:00000569|ENVO:01000036; material: ENVO:00002151; isolation source: viral sequences binned using virsorter ...
TTGGTGCTACTAGTCTGGACGCTAATACTACAGGAACACAAAATAATGCGTTTGGTACTAATGCTCTAACTGCCAATACAACGGCTAGTTATAATAATGCTTTTGGAACATCGGCTCTTGGTGCTAATACCACTGGTGGTAGTAATACAGCATTTGGATCATCGGCTCTGGCTTCTAATACAACAGCAGGAAATAATACTGCTGTAGGTTATAATGCTTTAACTGCAACTACCACGGGTGCTTCTAATACAGCGGTCGGGCAGAATGCAGGTGCTGCTAACACCACTGGAACTCAGTTAACAGTTTTTGGTTTAGGTGCTGGAGCAGCGCATACAACTGGCACATTTAATACTTTCCTTGGTTATGAGTCTGGCATCACTTGTACAACGCCATCCTACTCTACGGCTGTCGGTGCTTATGCGTTAAGGTATCTGCAAACTGACGGGAACAATAATACAGCTATTGGATATTACGCTCTTGGTGCCACCACCACAGGTTACAGTAATACAGCGGTTGGCATGAATTGTATGAGCGGTAATACAACTGGTATACACAACGTGGGTGTTGGTATACAAGCTCTCGATGCAAATACAACTGGTCAACAAAACGTAGCTATTGGATCATCGGCTCTTGGTGCAAATACAACGGCAAGTAATAACACGGCAGTTGGGACTAGTGCTTTAATTCTTAACACAACTGGTACGCCAAATACTGCTGTGGGTGCCAATGCTCTGGATGCTTGCACTACAGGAGGAAATAACAATGCTCTTGGTCAAAATTCTTTAGGCGCATTGACTACGGGTAGTTATAATAATGCTTTTGGTACATCTGCTTTAGCAGCAGCAACAACTCAGGCAGCATCAAATGCTTTTGGTCATAGTGCTTTGGATGTTGCTACAACAGGCCAACATAATAATGCCTTCGGTGCTGATGCTTTAGGAGCTTGTACGACAGGTAGCTATAACGTAGCGGTGGGTGGTGATGCTCTTGGGGCATTAACTACGGCAAGTAATAACACAGCAGTTGGAGATGATGCTGGTGCCAATGTTACAACAGGAGCTAATAATGCTTTTTTTGGATATTATTCTGGATTAAATGTAACTACAGGCGCTCAAAATACTTTAATTGGATATGGGGCTGGTGATGGATTTGATACAGAATCCTATAATGTTGCTGTAGGTTATAATGCTTTAGGTGGAGCTTCTTATGCTGCGGAATACAATACAGCTATAGGTACTAACGCAGGTGGGGCAATTACTTCAGGAGGCGTAAATGTTTTCGTAGGTTCTAATTGTGGTGATGCTATTACAACTGGCTCTGGTAATGTTGCAGTTGGACAGGAAGCTCTTGGCGCACAAACAACAGCATCTAACAACGTAGCCATTGGTTATAATGCTGGACAAGTCAATGACACAGGCGATGGATTTGTAGTTATTGGTTATCGTGCTGGTGCTGCATTAACGGCTGGTTCTACACAAAATACTTTTGTCGGTTATGAATCTGGTGATGCAACTACTACAGGTGATTATAATACTTTTATAGGCGGTCATGCTGGTGGATCGAATACTACAGGCAGTGCAAATACTGCACTTGGATATGCGTCTGGGGATGCAGTAACAACTGGAGATAGTAATACTTTTGTAGGAAATAATTCAGGAGGTCAAACTACAACAGGTGGAAGTAATACAGCAATGGGCAATTTAGCCCTTACTAGTAATACAACTGCTGCAGGTAATACGGCCCTTGGTGTCAATGCAATGTACGCAAATACTACTGGTACTAACAATACAGGACTTGGTTATTTAGCATTAGATGCAAATACAACTGGCGGTTCGAATACAGCGGTTGGTATCAACTGTCTGACAGCAAATACGACAGCAGGTAATAATACTGCTATAGGTAATTCTGCATTAGGAGCAAATACTACAGGAGCTACTAATGTAGCTGTTGGAGCATTAGCCTTAGACGCCAATACAACTGGTGGTTCAAATACAAGTGTAGGACAATCTTCTTTAAGCGCAAATACAACGGCTTCTTATAATACTGCTCTAGGACATCAAGCTGGTATGACAGTAACAACAGGGGCTGGTAATGTATACGTAGGAAATGCTGCTGGAGCTTACTGTACTACAGGAAGTAGTAATGTAATCATAGGTCATATAGCAGGTGATGCCGTAACAACTGGTCATACATCAGTCATTATTGGTCAATCGGCTGGTACAGCAATGACAACTGCTTCTGAAAACGTGTTGATCGGCAATAATGTTGCGGCACTTCTTACAACAGGCGCACAAAATATAATCATAGGTGATAATGCTGCGGCTGGTGCTGCTGTGACGGGTGCTGGTAATACTATCGTAGGAGATAACTGTACTTATGACTTAACGTCTGGCACAAGAAATGCTTGTTTTGGTGCTGCTGCTGGGCATGAAATAACGACAGGATATGATAATGTTTGTATAGGCCATAATGCTGGAAATGGTATAACAACAGGACCAAACAATACGGCTGTAGGTAAATCTGCTAATCTAGTAACAACCACTGGTGAAAACACTACTATGATTGGGATATTGTGCCGTGCTTCTGGCGCAGATGTTGATAATGAGGTGGTGCTGGGCAGCAACGGTATGGTCGGAAAGGGTGCAAGTACTGCGTTTATTTCTGGGGGCAATGGTGCTGTATATGCAGGAAACAACAGTGCAGATTTTTCAACAACTTCAGATAGAAGACTTAAAAAGAATATTGTTGATAATAATATAGGTCTTGAAAAAATAAACCAGATTCAAGTTCGTAACTTTGAATATAGAACCCGTGATGAAATTGATGAGTTACCTAAAGATTCTGTTATTCCTAATGAAGGCGTTCAATTAGGAGTAATTGCTCAAGAGGTACAAGGATTTTTACCGCAAATTATTAAGGAAGAAAGCACAGGATGCCTCACCGTAGATGGTGGTGACATTAAATGGCTTTTAGTAAACGCTGTGAAAGAACTATCAGCACAAGTTGACGAATTAAAAGACGAAATTAAAACTTTAAAAGGAGAGTAAAATGAGTGAAGAACTAACTGCAGAAGAAATTAATGCACACTTTTCTGCAATGGATGATAGTGTTAATTTAATAAATAATACTATTGCCGATGATACTGACGCATTAGAAATGTTTGGCAGTGCAGAAGGTGCTAAAGAAATGATGAAACGTAATACTGATCATCTTGAACTCCAATTAGATAAAGATTGGGCAACAGAAGATAGTCGTGATAAGTCTTCATATACTGATGCTATCACTGCTGGCGTAAACTATATTAACGGATAGGAAAAATGGAAACTGAAAACAACGTAGTAACAATTAACGGTCAAGAATATATTGAAGATAATCTTAATGAAGGTCAAAGGTATCTTATAAATCAGGTACGTGATCTACAACTAAAGGCAAATAGTTTAAGGTTTCAACTAGATCAAGTAGTTGTTGCTCAAGATAAGTTTACAGAAGAGCTAATTAAAACAGTAGAGGTTGAGGAAGAAGAAGTTCCTCAACTTAATTTAAACTAAATGTTTTATTACGTATCAGTCATAGCCTTTCTTACACTTGCTCCCATGAATATACCTGTGGAAGAGAAAGCTGTAATAGGTCCGTTTCCAGAAAAATATCAGTGCGAAGTTTACAAAGCACAGGTAGCGGATATGGTTGATAGTGCATTTAATGCAGAAATAAAAACAGCGAAATGTATAACACAAGTGCAGAGCTAGGAGATAACTAAATGGCAAGTTCATATACTACAAATTTAAGACTAACCAAACAAGGTGATGGCGAAAACCCTAATAGTTGGGGCCAGATTCTTAATGATGGTGTCATTAGTCTTGCCGATACTGCTATTGCAGGATATACTCAAGTATCTGTAGGCTCGACAGTAAGTGTTGCTTTAACGCAAAACCAAGGATCATCAGATCAATCTCGTTCTGCTTTTCTTGAATTTACAGGATCATTAGGCACAGCACATACTTCTATATTTGTTCTTATACCTAATAACTCTAAAGGTTATGTTGTTCGTAACTCTGTGTCTTATGCTACAAATGCTAATGCACTAATCATGCGAGTTGCTGGTAATACAGGTGTTACAATACCAAGTGGTACTAATAAACATATTATTACTGATGGAACTTCTATCTATGAGATAAGCCAAGATAGTTTTACTAACCTTACTGTAGAAGGTAATGTTACAGTAGAAGGAAATATGGTTGTTTCTGGAGCCGCTACTTTTAATACAAATGTATCTGTTAGTGGTAATATTGCAGGAAAAGGTACTTTAAATATTACAAAAGGTCTTGTGGTTGCTGCATCATCAGGAACAGCCGTTTGTGTCCAAGGTGCTTTATTTGTAAGTGCTGCTTCACAGTTTACTGGAGCTATAATTGCAAAAAGCAATGTTACAGTAAGCGGTAATGTTAATATAGCTGGTAATACTTCTATAGGTGGTACAGCAACTGTAGGAGGAGCCTTTGTAGCAGGAGGAGCCGCACAATTACAAAGCACTGTTACAGCAGTTGGTGCAGCTACTTTTAAATCAGATGTATCTGTAAGTGGTAATACTAGAATAGGAGGCACTGTAACAATAGCAGGGGCTGTTAGTCTTGCTTCTACTCTTAGTGTTGCAGGAGCTACTAATTTTGCTTCTACTGTTACAGTAGTAGGTGCAGGTACATTTAAGTCTGCAGTCTCTGTAAGTGGTAATGTTAATATAGCTGGTAATACTTCTATAGGCGGCACAGTTACAATATCAGGTGCTAATCTTGCTGCACCTAATGCTAAAGTATGTGCCTCTGCTTACTATGGTGATGGCTCTAATCTTACAGGTGCAATGCCTACAGGAGCTATATTACCTTATGGGTCTAGTGTTGCTCCATCAGGATATGTATTATGTAATGGTACAGCATATAATAGAACAGGTACATACGCTGACTTATTTGGTGTTATTGGAGTAAAGTATGGTGTTGGAGATGGTTCTAGTACCTTTAATGTTCCAGATACTAGAGGTCGCTTTCTTGCTGGTTGGGATGCTGGTACAGGTGTATTAACAAGTGTGACAGTAAGTATGATTACAGGTGCTACTATAGGTAATACTGGTGGTACACAAGCAGTTGCTTTGGCTGTTGCACAAATACCTTCTCACCAACATTTAGCATGGATAAGTGGTTCAGGAGATGATGAAGGAGTACAAGCTAATAGTTCTCAGCTAGGTCTTGAATCAAATTTTGCAGCTAATTCAACTGTTAGTACTGGATCTACAGGAGGTAGTGGTTCTCATAGTAATATTCCTCCTTCATTAATTATTAACTATATTATTAAAACTTAGTATTGGTATAAAAACTAATGACTGCACGTCTTGCAAAATTTGATTTTAAACAGGGCTTTCACCGTGAGTCTACTCAATATGAGGAAGACGGTAAATGGTATGATGGTAATCGTGTTCGATTTCGAGCAGGAAAACCTGAGAATATACGAGGATATGAAACAAGAGTAAGCTCAACCTTTGATGGTAGTGCTAGAGATTTATTAACATATAGAAGTAATAACAGTAAAAAGAGAATGGTGTTTGGCACACCAGATAAACTTTATGAAAGTAGTGGTGATACATTAACAGATATTACACCTATTACAACTAAAGCTACATTAACAAAATGTTTTGGTACATCAAGCGGAACTACAAGAGTATCTTGTTCAGATGCGGGGCATGGTCAGGCAGTAGGAAACTATGTTACCTTTACTTCTACTTCTGCAATAGGAAGTAGTAATGTAAGTTTAAGTGGGAATGTTTATCAAATTGTTTCTGTAATGGGTGCTAACTCATTTAGTATAAATGTTTCAGCAGCAGCAGATAGTACAGAATCTGCACAGGGAGACGCAACATTTAATTATTTAATACCTACGGGTAATTCAGTAGCTGTTGCTGGTACAGGTTTTGGAGCCGCTTCTTATAATGCAGCAAGTCCTACTTCAGTTGGTATTAGTAAAATAACTACAACAGAGAGTAATACTTTAGTAACAATATCATGTGCAGCAGCGCATGGAGGGGCAGCAAATGATTCTATATTTTTTATGCCAGCTAATAATTCCGTAACTCCTGTAACAGTAGGTGGTAATTTAATTTTAACAAAACCATCATTAAATGGTGTTGCAGTTGGAGGGCCAGACTTTACTATTGTATCTGTTAATAGTACACAAATTATCTTTAATGTAGAAACAGCAGCATCTTCAGGTGGTGATGTAACATCTAATATTAATATGACTGCTCGTATTTATCCACAAGAAGATGGAGGAGCAGCAGCTACACAAAGATCATGGAACGAACCAGCAAGTGCAGATGCTACTGATATTGTTTTTAATATTACACAATGGAGTCTGGACAATTGGGGAACTGATGTTATAGCTAATAGGAGTGGAAGTAATATCTTTTATTTTGAAAGTGATGCTTCTACAACACCAATAAGGGCAACATCAATAACAACATCCCCAGTTAGTGTCAACTCTATTGTCGTATCTCCTAATGATAGACACCTAATAGCATTAGGAGCTAATCAATATGAAGCATCTGCTACAGTAAGTGGCGCATTTAATGCCATGTTAGTTCGTTGGTCTGATCAAGATAATAGAACAGATTGGGTTCCAGCAGCTACAAATACAGCAGGTGAAGTTGTATTAACAGACGGCACAGAAATTGTTGGTGGGGTTAGAGCAAAGAATGCTATTAATATTTGGACTGATAATGCCTTGTGGACAATGAATTATGTTGGACCTCCTTTTACATTTCGATTCCAACAGCAGGGTACAAACTGTGGTATGATTGCCCAACACGCAGCAGTAGATTATAATGGTACTACTTATTGGATGGGATACGATAACTTTTATTTATTTGATGGTGCTGTAAGAACTTTAGACTGCACTGTTAGACGGTATATATTCGATAGATTAAATATAAAATATAAAGATAAAGTATTTGCAGGTATTAATTCAGAGTTTCAAGAAATTATCTGGTTATATGCTTCTTCTGGTAATAATGTTTCAGAGTGTGATAGTTATGTTATCTACTCTCCTGAGAATGGTTATTGGGTTTATGGTGAGATGATCTTTACAACCTTTGCTGATAGAGAAGTCTTTGGTAATACAATTACTACGGGTGTAACAGCAGCAGGAAATAATGTTTATAATAATGAACCTCAAGGAGTATTTACAGCTAATAATGAAGTCTTAACATCTTATATTGAGTCAGCAGACTTTGATGTACAAGAAGGTAATGACATCATGTATATGAATAAACTAATACCTGACTTTGATTTAAGCACAGGTAAAATTATAGTTAAATTAATAACTAAAAAATATCCTGAAAGTAATAATACTATTACAAAAAAATTTGATGTAACAGATCAAACTGAGAAAGTTAATTTTAGGGCGAGGGGAAGGCAAGCTAAAATTAGGGTATCTTGTTCATCACAGAACTCAAGTTGGAAATGGGGATCAATACGACTTGGAGTTCAAGGTGATGGTGGCAGATAATGTCAAGATACCCAACCTTTCCATTTTATATCAACGATATGAAAGTGGAAGAAGTCCGTGAACTGTATCAAACAATACAATCGTGGGCAGCAGTATTAACGAATGAACTTGATTCAAGGGATATAGATGTTGAAACAACTCCTTCAACAAATATATATGCAGTAACAACAGTAACTAATATAGGAAGGCCAATGAAAGGTGATGTAGCTTACTCAACAAGCTCTGGTAAATTTAAAGGATATGTGAGTCTAGGTGCAGAAACTTCATGGCAGGATTTAAACTAATGAGAACAATAAAAGAACATTTTGATTTAATTAATAATAGCACATTTATTCAAAATGTCAATAGAGGAAATGCTATTGATCACAGTAGATATTTATTGAGTCAGAAGCAAGATCATTTTAAAAAAATAAAATCTGATACTGGAGAGTTTTTTAAAGAACAGACTGCACCACAGTCTAATTATGCGAGGTTAAAGTAATGGTTGAAGAAGATCCAAAAAAAAGAACTCAAGTAAAACAATTATTACAATTAAGAGAAGATTTAAAAACTCCTACTTCAACGGATAATCTTAAATATATGGAAGATGAGGGAGCACCTATAGGTACTGTAGGTACTAATGTAGAAGATGTAATGGTTCCTGATCAAGGTCAAGGTATGGCTCCTCCACCTAATCAAGGTCAGGGTATGGCTCCTTCAGGCTACCAACCAGATGAGGGACCACCTATAGGTACTTTAGGTACTAATGTAGAAGATCAAATAAATCCTTCTCCAGCAGCTTTAGAGCAAATGTCAGCGGCTGAAGAAAGAGATAAGCAACTAATCCCTGATCAAGATTTGCACGATATGTTATTTACTGCTGTTGATAATACTGGTGATTCTATTGCAGCTATAGGCATACAAAAGTTATTAGAAAATGCTAATTTAGATATAATGCGTATGATGCAAGCTGAAGAAGGTGGAAGATTAAACAGAGAATCTGGTGGAGGATTAATGCAGTTAGCAGCGGGTGGAGAGTTTTCTGGTAGAGTTCCCGGCGATGGTCATGGAATGGAAGATAATGTTTTTATGCCTATTAAAGAAGGACCAGAACAAGTGGCAACACTAGCTGTAAGTCCTACAGAGTATGTAGTTGATAGTCATACTATGGCAGCTTTAGGTAATGGTAATCCAGACAAAGGGGCTGACGTAATGGATGAAGTAGTAAAAAGAGTAAGGCAACAGGCGTTTGGTACACGTCAACAACCTAATGAAATAAATGGACTAGCAGCACTTAGTCCAATGATAGAGAGGGTATAAAATGGGATTTTTATCAAACTTATTTGGCGGTGGGCCAAAGACAACTGTTGTTCAGAGCAAGATACCTGAAGAGCTTGCTCCTTATGTAACAGAAGTAAATAAAGAACAACAAGAACTCTATAGGAGAAGGCTTGCAGAAAGGCCTGAAACATACCAATATCAAGGGCAAACTATTGCTGATCTTACACAAGATCAACTAGATGCTAGGGGTGGTATTCGTGGTCTTGTAGGTTCTACTGCAGATGACTATGCTCTTGCTCGTCAAGGAATTACAGGAGGTGATGAAAAATTTAAAACTGATATTTCTCCTGAACGTATTGACGCATTACAACGAGGAGACTATGATAGAATTGATCCTACAGTTGCAGCCCGTGGTGTAGACTTTACAGGCGCACCTACAGGATTTACATCTGAAAGATTTCAAGAAAAAGATATTAGTGAATATATGAATCCCTATCAACGTGCTGTCACTGATATAGAGAAAAGAAAAGCTCAAGAAGATTTTGCTAAACTAATGCCAGAATTTGAAAAACAAGCTATTAGTATGGGCGGTATGTCTGGTATGGGTTCAAGGGCTGGTGTTCAAGCTGGTTTAATGGGCCAGAAACAAATGCAGCGTCTAGGCGATCTAGAGAAAACAGGATTGTTAGAAGCTTATCAAGACGCACAAGCACGTAAAGCTGAAGACTTTGATAAATTTAGAGATCAACGCTCATTTGAAGAACGTGAAAGATCTTTCTTAAAAGGAGAAAGAGATTATCTAACTGGTTTAGATATTGGTAATATAGATAGGCAAAGAGGAGAAAGAGCTTTTGATGTTGGTTTTGATAGAGATCAACAAGGTTTTCTAAGAGGTGAGAGAGATTTTGAAAAAGGTGAAAGAGCTTTTGAAGCACAACAATTTGCTGATCGTAAGAAAAGAGAAAGACAACAAGCTCAAGATTTACAATCTTTAGCCAAAGGTCGTTATGGTCAACAAATGAGAGAGTATGGTGCTTTAGAATCATTAGGTGCTGATGCTGAAAAGAGATCGCAAAGAGGTCTGGATCGTTCTTATGCTGATTGGCTTGAAAGAAGGGAACGTCCTGAAACATTACTAGGTAGATACACAAGTGCTATCTATGGTAACCCTATGTTAGCTAAACCTTCTCAAACAACTACTACACCCGGAGTACCTTTTGGTCAACAGATGTTAGGCATTGGTACAGCTATAGCAGGTGCTGGTGGTTTTAATCCTTTCTTTGGAGCTAAAGCGGGAGCTACAGGAGGTGGTATTGCCTCTCTTATGCCTACAGTTTATAGAGATAATGGTGGTATGATTACTGTAGGTGATGTAGAAAGTGGATTTAATCCTAATGTTTATGACTCTGACGATCCTGTTTTTACAGCAGATAGGTCTCCTTTTTCTCAAACAACTCATAGAATAAAAAATTTAGATCGTGTAATTAGAAAAGAAAAAGATCGTTTAAATGCGTTACAAGAAAATTTAGCTGCAGGAGATACAAGTGCAGATGCTCAAGCTAAAAAAATAATGACTAATTTACAACAAAATTTATTACCAAAAAGATCAGAATTGGTGGGGAATGTTAGCGCAAAAAAGTTTCAAGAAAGCGCAAAAAAGTTTCCTGAAGAAATAAAAACTAAGGATAAGGATATTGCCGCTGCATATGATCAGGCAAGGCGTCGCCGCACTGGAGGTGATCAATCTGAGGCTGCAGTCTCTAATCAATCATATAAGAATGATTTTGCAAAGTCACTAATTAATCAAGGAAAATTTACACCCGATCCTCTTAAACAAGATATCTATAAAGATATTTTAGTAAATTGGAAAGATTACCTTGCGGCTCAAAAAGATAATTTAAAAAATAAAACTCCTGAAGCAATTAAAGAACAAGATACAGCATTAAAAAATCAATTTAAACTTTTACAGACTAATTATTTAGAAAGAATAAAAAACATAGATGATAATGTGCTTAAAGATTTACGAAAATCAATGCCTCCTAAATCAAATTCTAAAGAAAATCTACAACAATTAGTAGTTATGATGGGATTAAAAGGTGCTACACATAAAGAAGGCTTTATAGCAGGAGCTACTGAAGCATACCTATTATGGAAAAAACAAAATAATGTAAATGAAAAAGAAGCTAGATTAATGGATAGAGAAGTTGCAAAATTTAAAGCCACTATGCAAAAAACATTAGTTGGAAAACAATATGATTATTCTAAATTTCTCTTACAATTAGATGAAAAAACTAGAGATGCAATAAGAAAACTTCCTAATGATAAAGCTGCTATACTTATGCAGCAAATTACAATGGGAGAAAAAATGTCTAAAATTATGGATACCATATCAAGTTTTACAGGAACTAAACCAAAACAAATAGATTCAGGACAAACTGTTGAAAAAATTAGAGATAGGCTTTTTCTATCTAAACCTTTAAGAAAAATTATAACAGGTAAAGGTATGATATCTGAAGCGGCAAAATTGGAAGATGAAGCTGGAAATCAAATAGCTGCAGCAATATCGGCTCTTGCATATAAACAATTAATGGCAAATCCAAAAATTAAAAAAGCTGGAAGAGGTAATGTAACATATTTAGAAAATCAAATTATAAGTAATATAATAACTTATTCTAATAATAACTCTCTTGAAAACACTAAACAATTTCTTAAAGATTTATTAAAACATAATGACTACAGTATTCCAAAAAGGTTAAGTTAGGTAATATAAATAATGGCGATTAATATTTATACTAAAACTTTTCAAGATACTCTCCAAAGTTTTAATGAGCTTTTGGAAAATAAAGAAGAGTTTCGTGATAATACTGCACTTCAACAAAAGTTTGTTGAACAACGAGGTATGGATTGGGACGACTTTAGAGAAGGTTATGTTGAATGGGATGTAGCAGATCGAAAAGGTGTAACTGATTTTCGTGGAGCGCAGGTTCAACTTGATGACGATCCTGAAACAAATTGGTTTGAAGAAACTGCTGGAACATTACTAAGAGTTGGTGGTCGAACAGCAGAAGAATTTTCTAATTATTTATCTTTACTTCCCGGTGTATCTGGAAAAACATCTTTAGCAGCTTCTCTTCCTAAAGAGTGGCAAGAATACTTTGATCCTTATCATGGAGATGGTATACAAGGAACTGTTGAAAATGTTGGAGCGCAGGTAGCTACATTTATATCTCCCGGTGGTCCTATTAGTCTTGCTTTAAAAGGTATGTCTAAATTAAGTAAGGCAAAGAATTTAGGAAAACATACTGATACAATTAAAAAAATAGCTGGCAGTAAGAAAGGTAAACTAGGAGCTATCGGTGTTACCGCTGCTGCTCATGAAAGTGTTATTAATAATACAGATATAGATGCATTAGAAGAGATTGTTAAATCTCCTGAAGGATTAAAAATTTTAGAAGAATTAGAAACTAATCCAGATGACAGGCAGCTTACTAATCTTCTTAAAAATTTCGCTATAAATTTAGGAATTGAAGGAGCTTTTCTTGGTGGTGGTACAGGAATAGTTAAAACATATAAAGCTTTTAAAAATACAAAGACAGGTAATCGTGTACACAGATTATTACAAAGAAACTTTACAACTCGTATGGGAACAGATGATAAGTTTTTCGATAAATATGTTGAAAGAAATCGTAGCGCACAAAAGGCACAAGTTGAAGCAACAGGAGTAGCAAGAGCTTTAGAAAAATCAGTGCAAAAAAATGATAAGAAAGCTTATGAACAATACTTAAAAGTTAATCCAACTAAATATATAGATAATCTTGATATGAATATAAACATTAATGAAGATGTTGTTACAGCAGCATTAAGAGGAGATGCTCAAGCTTTTGATGTTTTGTCTAAAGAAACTAGAGATTTAGTTACAGAAATGAGAACTAATATAGATGATATTTCTCAATATCTAGGAGATAATGTTTTTAAAGGAGAGCTTAGTGGGGGAATAACAAAAAATTTAGGATTTTATTTAAATAGATCTTATAGAATATTTGATGATGGTTTATATAGAAACAAGATTAAAAAAGCTGCTGAAAAGTATTTAAAAAATCAAAATTATAATACAAGGACTTCAGAAGGTGATCAATTAAAAACAGTTGTTGATGATGCATGGCATTATTTAAAAGCTGAGAACCCTGAGTTAGACGATAAAGCAATAGGAAAAATGTTAAATGATTTTTTAGGAAGGGCTGGAGATGGAGAGGCAGATGCTTTTTTTGCTTTTGCTACTAAAGGAGATCCAATCTTAGGTTCATCTAAAGCAACTAAAAAAATTAATAACATTCCAAAAGAATTAAGAGCTTTGTATGGAGAGGTTAAAAATCCTTATCAATCTTATGTTAATACAATGAGTAAAATTTCTGTATTAAAAGCTGAACGTGAGTTTATGTCTACGATAGCACATAATTTAGAAAAAGATTTATTAACTAAAACATTTGCAACAGGCTCTGCAGCTAAGAAAGCAGAAAGAGAAGGTTGGGCAAGTATTCAAGACCTTGCAAATGATAGAGCTAAAGTAGTTTTTGGTGGTTTTGAAAATCAAAGAGCATTAGAAGGTCTTTCAGATTCAGCAAAGAAAATATATGTATCCCCTGAATATGTAAATGTTTTAAAAGAAATTACAGACAAAAAGTCAAATACTTTTCTTAAATATTGGGGAGCTATGAAAGGTATTACCCAAGCATCGCAAACTGTTTACAATCCAGCTACACACGGAAGAAACGTAGTTGGTAACATGGTATTTATGGGAGCAAATGGAATGCTTCCTTTTGGTAAAGGGGGTTGGTCTGCTTTAAAACAAACCAGCGCAAGAATTGCAGATTACAATGATAAAGATTTAAATAAAGTTATAGGAGAAATGGTTGGTCTTGGTTTAGCAGACAGTAGTGTAACGCTTGGTCTTGTTAGAGATAGTTTTAAAAGATTAGCAGATGAAAATAAATTTATTAATTCTCTTAAAGGTCAGGGTGCTGGTAAGGCTGCTGTAAGGGCTGCTATAGCTCCTGCTAAGTATGTTGCTAAATTATATGAAGGTGAAGATTTTATATTTAAAGTAATGCATTATGAAAAAACTTTAAATATGTTAAAGCAAGCCCTACCTGATATGGCAGAAGATGAAGTAAAAAGATTAGCAGCCAGAAGAACAAGAGATTTAATGCCTAACTATAACCTTGTTCCAAGATTTTTTAAAAAGTTACGATACAGTCCTATTGGTGACTTTGCTGCTTTTCCTGCTGAGTCAACACGGGTAGCTAAAAACCTTATTAAATATACATTAGATGATTTAACTAGTGGTGTGCCTGTTTTAGAAAGAGCAGCAAGAAGAAGATTAGGAACGATGACAGGTGTGGCTATTATTCCTGAAGCAATGGAAGATATGTCTGCTAAAGTATTTGGTTATAGTCAAGAAGAACAAGATGCAATTAAAAAAGTTGATGCTCCATTTTACACAGGTAGTAATAAAGTTTTTACCAATCAATTAAGAAAAAATAGTAAAGGAGAAATAATAGCAGATGTTGTTAGATTTGGACCTTTCGATCCTTTTGATCAAGTCAGAGTAGCTTCTAAATTTATACATCAATCACTTCTTTCGGGAATGGATTGGGCAGGGTTAAAAGATTCTGAAAAAAATCTTATGGTAAATAAAGCTGCAGTAGCAATGTTAGATAAAACACTTAGTCCTTTTTTAGGAAGTTCAATGTTAACAGATGCTCTTTTAGCAACAGTAACGGATCAAAAGAAAGAAAGATTTCCAGAAAATACTTCAACAGGACAGTTTTTAAAGCAGTTAAGAAGTACATTATCTTCAGAGTATAATGTAGATTTACCTGAAAATGTCGTTAGAGGTGGCGCACAAATAGCAGAAGTTTTTGAACCGGGCTTTTTAAAATGGATAGCAAGAAGAAAAGAATATGAAAGATCTTTAGAGGCTGAAATAAAAAGAGAAAAAGCAGAGGGTATAGAGCGTACAGGAAAAGCTTTTAATAAATATCATTCAGAAATGGGTGCTGTTGATATAAAAGATTTTGCAGGATTAGGAATAAAGCCACTGAACTTAACTACAGGTGTTTACTTTAATGTTGCTAAACCTATAATGAATGTAGAAGAAAAAAATAGAACATATCTTGGAAAATGGAGAGATCAAACTTTATCTTCTGAAGAAGGGCAGAGATTGCTTAATGATTATGACAGCGAACAGAGGAATAGAAAAAAAGATTTTTTAGAAGTAAGAGAAATGATTAAAATTTATAGAAGTTTGGGCTTTGAAGATCAAGATATAGAAAATGCTCTTTCTCAAAAAGGAACAAGAAAGATTCCTAAAAAAATGTTAAAAAAATTAATTGATATTGAAAATAATTATTATTCTTCTACAGAAATTCCTGATGAAATACTTATTGAAATATATAATAACATGGGTGGAGATAGTAAATTTTCTGATGCACTAGAAGAAAAATATCGAAGATATTTAGGAACTAAAATTGATGATAAAGAAAAACAAGATTAGGAGATAAGAATGATTGACAACCCTGCAATGATATGGAATGCTATACTAAGTCTTGCCTGTGGCTCTTTTATGTGGTGGATGAGAGGCATCAATGTAAAGATAGAAGAGAATAGAAAGCTGGTAAGCAGGACCAGAGAAGAAATGGCTAAAGAATATGCACTTAAAGATGAAGTGGATAAAGACTTAGAAAAAATAATGGATAGATTTGATCGTCTAGAAACTAAAATTGATAACTTTATGGAGAGAATGAGCCGTGGCTAATTGGGAATTTTTTACTGAAAAAGAATTAAGCTGTAAAGGTACAGGTGGGTGTGACATGAATGAACAATTTATGTCAAAATTAATAAAGTTAAGAAAGAAGTTTAATGAGCCTATGATTATTACTTCAGGTTACAGACATCCTGCACATAATATGGTAATAGGAGGCGCACCAAACTCAGCACATACTAAAGGTAGGGCTGTAGATGTATCTATTATGGGTAGCGAAGCATTAAGATTAGTACGTCTAGCATTAGATATGGGTATGACAGGTATAGGGGTAGCACAAAGAGGACCAGCTATAAAAAGGTTTATACATATTGATGACCTAGAAGATAGTGATAAAAATCCTAGACCGTCGATATGGAGTTATAAGTAATGTTAGTAGAATTTTTAATATGTGCAGCAGGACTTGCGGTTGTTTGTTACTTTGGTTATTATCTAACAAAGGATGAATGATGGATAGTAAATTTTTAATAACTTTAGGCGTTGGTCTGTTTGTACAGGCCGCTGGTGTTATCTGGTGGTTGGCTGGACTACAAGCCTCTGTACAACACAATGACTTTCAAATACAAATGATTGCTAAAGATGTAAGCAAGAACTCAAAGTTCGTTGAACTGTGGCCTGCAGGACGATGGGGATCAGGGTCTTTACCTAGTGATGTAAGGCAAGACCTGAAGATTGGTTCACTGGAAACACAGGTACAGAAACTTAATGATAAGATATTTAATGGTGGTAGTAGAAAATGACAACCTTTGCTAAGATAGAAGATGCTTTGGCTGATAAGGTAGCACCTTCTATTGCTATGCACGGTGGGCATATACAGCTACTATCTTATGATGAAGATACCAAGAACGTACATGTTAAGCTAACAGGATCATGTGCAGGATGTGCTGCTAGTTCATTCACTCTTAAACTGGGTGTAGAAGAAACTCTTAAACAATACCTTCCAGATGACGTTGAAAGCGTGTCACATGAGGAAGGTGAGGTAATTAACCCATACTATTGAGTTATAAAAGCTCATAGAGCCTCACTGAGTAGCCTTCTCTGAACAAAATGATTACGGACACATGGACTATTTTAGTCTTCGTGTACGGCCCTTCTACCCCACCTACTGTGGATTGACTATATTTTTAGTAAAACCACCCTCTATTTTTTGTTGTATAAAGGGGTCTTCAGTTAAAGTAGAAATATATTCTAAATAATTTAAGCGTTCTTGTATAGATTCTTTTTCTATTAAACCTTTTTTAATAGTTGCTCTTAAAGATTTTCCTAATTTTTTTATTTCTTTTTCTCCCCAATCAGGTAGTCTTAAAATTCTTTTATATTTCTTTTCATATTTTTCTTTTAAATAATTTGCTCTACCTCTAACATCAATAATTAATTTATTACTTAAAGTTCTATTACATTCTCTACAACAATCTACCATAGGAACTAAATCAGCTTTCCTAGCTTTAGGTTTATGTTTAGCTCCTGAAACTGAAGTAGAACTATAATAAGAGTATGGTATTGTATGATCTAAAGTATCAGCACCATGTTCACCGCAATAATAACACATAGACATTTAAGTTTAGTTTAACCTTATATGCTTAATGGTATCTAGTACTTCAGGCACCTTCCAAGGGGTAAAGAAGACAGTACTTAGACTATAGTCTGTAGCCCCTGCATTGTAATAATCTTCTACATCTTCTGCTTTATAAATACCTCCTCCAGCTATGATAGATACTGGAGTATTCTTTAGCTTGAAGAATGAAGCAACACTCTCTACAAAGGGAAGGTTCTGTTCTTTTAATCTCTTACCGCTAACACCATACCCATCTCCATTGTGATCTATCATGGGTAGTGTATTGCTTAAATGAAATTTAGTTATACCTAAATCATACATCCTTACAATACTATCTAGTGAAACTGTCGGTGGAACTTTAACAATAACATTCTTAAACTTATCTACAAAGTGTATAATGTGGTAGTCTTTAAGCTCTGACATACCAGATACATTAGGGCATCCAATATTTAGTTCTAAGGATACCTTGCTAGGGATTTTAAAATGCAGTGCTGACCAAGGGGGATAGTGAAGCTTAGAGGTAGGCTCAACAGCAGCAATACTGTATATACTATTCTTATCATACTTCTTTATATTGCAGATACCCTTATTGCGTAAGCCAATAGAGTTTCTCCAACCACCCTTTATTGGTCGAAGAGTTTTTATAATTTGTTTTATCAAGCCCCTTCTCTTTAAATAGGTATAGCTACCCTTTACACTGGTGCATCCTTTCAAAGAAATATAGTTACCAAAAGGAGGGCTAATCAGTATCATCTTCTTCTTCTTCTTTATAGAAGTCACATTTTGTAATTAGGCTATAGACTTTATCTTCTCCTATAACATTTAAACACCCGACAATAGCTGTCTCTAACGTCTCTTCATCTAGGGAAGTCATTATATCAGAGTTAGCACCTCGTACTCTTGATAAAAGTTCTAAAGCTTTGATCGCACTATTGGTATGCCCGTTAGATTTAGCAAAAGCATACTGACTTTCTAACTCATCTATCACATCAACAGATGTTTCTAACTCATTCTCTAACTCACGTACTCTTTCAACAATTTCATCTAACTGTAATAGTCTATAGCCTTGATTATTAGCAGAACGTGCTGCATATCCTGCAGCCTTGGCAGCTTCAGTCGCATTCCTGTGGAGGACATAGGACTGTGCAAACTTCTCCTGCTTCTCATTGAGTCCCATTAACGGTGCTTCAGGTTATTTCTGTGTGTACCATTTCTTTTCTCAAAGGTACGCATACCACCAAGCCCTAGTAACGCAAGTGTCAGAGACATCAAGCCTTCAGTCTCAATCTCTGGCAGTGGTATGGGCTGGCCTGTCACGGCTATATACCATGCAGCAATAGGTAGAAATACGAACTGCCACCCTAAACCAAAGGCACATATCCACATGATGCTGGGCCTAGCTCCTGCAACAAAAAGGCTAGGGTGTTTCGCTTGTTCTTTATTAACATCTATCTGAGCAAGGTTAGCATCTGAGTATGCTTTACGTAGCTCAAAGTCTAACTTAGCTTTTAGATCTTTGTCTGCTACAAACTTATCAAGTACCTTACCTGCTACTCCTATTATTGAATCTGCTATTCCTAATACCATTATACTTCTCCTTTAATCCCATCTCTGTACTATATCAGACTTATGTTCAAAATCAGAAGCTTCTCTCATTGGTTGCTCTTCTTTTATTAAAGGTATGATTGTAGGTCGAGGGATAATTTTAAATCCATTTGTTTCTAAAACGCCATCTTGATTAAACTCATCTGCAAAAATATAAACTGTTAGATAAGGAAAGTCTTCTGTAATTCGTGCAATAAACTGTAACCATTCTCCTGATGTATATAAAGATATGTGAGCATTTCTACCATCTTTTAATCTTTTTAAAGCTTGCATACAGGCAATGTTTAGAAATACAACATTACTTGAATAGCTAAAGATCTCTCTAATAACCCAATCTAAATCTGTAGAGGGTATATGCTCTAGCACATCAGTAGATATAACCATATCAAACAGTTCATCTTTTGGCAACGTGTCGTGTTCAGGATAACCGGGATCAAATAATTTAAACTTTTCAATACCCCATATCTCATGTATTGGTTTAGTTATCTCAGGAACATCAGCTACTTTTTTAAAGTTATCTGTATAGAGTACAGCTTTTCCACATCCGTAATCAAGTAAAGATTCACAATTATATTTCTTAATAAAGTTATCTATAATAGTAATAAATTTTACAAGGCTACGTCCATTAAACATCCCGTCAGATGCTTTGTGCATCATCTTATACTCTGTTAGTAACTCAGTATAATCTTGTGAAGGGCTTTCCCTACTGTAGTCTAAGTTAGCTTTAATCATAATAATCTCCAAACAAAGGTCTATTATCTCGTTCTTGTTTTATTCTCCAAAGATCAGAAACCATTGTATCTTCTCCATGTAGGGTCAGTACTCCATCAAGGCCATCATCAGAGAAAACTTTCTCACAGTCCTGTCCCATTGCTAGAAGCTCTCCTGTAGTCCAGTATGTATTATCGCCTACTGTTACTTGGAAATACTTGGGCCTTGGTGTTTCACCACCTTCTATGTCACCTGTAGTTTGTGTCTTTTCCTCATCTGTAGGTTCTTTCATACAACAGTCATAACCAAAGAGATGTATGTCCCTGAAGCCCATTGTATGCATCATACCAATGCTTCGCATAGCCGCACAGGTACCACCAGTAATTAAGGTAGCTCCTTTAGGGATGCCAAGCTCATCCATGATGTGAACCTTTTGATTCTTAATCTGTGTCCCTTGATCAACCTCTTGTCTTAATGAGTCAGTAAAGGCATGCCACCCCCATATCTTAGAGTCGCTTTCTTTTAAGAACTCTGTTACTGAGGGATCTGTCATAGAGGCAAGGAAAAAGATTGTATCATCGTCCATCTTTTTAAACAAGTCTTTACGTACTATACCGTGCGTACTTGTTCCTGTGATAGGTCTTGGATCTAAAATAACACAGCCCCAAGGCTTGATCTTATTCTTCATTAGCATTGGGTAAGAATGTTTAACACAGACAACTTTACAATTACCATTATCTCTTATTGTTTGCTTTAGTTCTTTAAAGTTTATATAAGGGCCAGCAGAAACAATAATACAGGTTTCCCTGTGTGCAGGATGCTTTACAATCCAATCATCACCTATCAACTTCATGTTAGCTTTAATATTATCTTGGATATAGTCTTGTGGTACACAATCTCTAGGATGAACAATAATTGGAACTCGTTTTAAATCTTCGGGGCAGTCCTCTAATTCTGGATCATGTAGGAATAAACATAGGTGAGTATGCCCACCTCCTACAACATTATCTCCAGAAGGAAGTACATACTTACGAGTAGAAGAGCTTTCATCAAAGGTAGTCCACCCATCTTCTGTTGTTTCTTGAACATCTACTTTCTTAGTCGGTACCACATCAAAGACTTCTTTAGCTCCATGATATCTTTCTGGTGGTACATTTTCATCTTCATCTTTAGAAAAGTAATGATCTAGCACCACAACTGGAATATCTTTTAAAGATTTATATTCATGATCTACAGTAATAAAACTATTACCGCTACCTATCATAGCAAAGTCAACCTTCTTTAGACCTTTACTATTTAACTTATCACGTACATTACCCTTATGTAATTTGTAGGTAAATGTTTTGTTATCTCTTTTCTTTACAACTTCTGCAAACTCTTTAAATCTTTTTTCAACAGCAGCATAAGTATTATGAGGCTTAACATTAAATTCCTCCTCATCTGTTTCTATTGTTGCATCTTCAAATAAATCATAACCTATGTAATGAACTTTATCACAGTTCTCAAATGCAGCAAGAGACATCTCAATAGCACGTCCACCATTCCATGTACCTGTTTCAAGTATAGTTTTAGGTTTATACAAACGCACTATATCGGCAAGTTGCTTATACCTGTTGGGTAAAATATCAGGAGAAGTTTCTTCATCTGATAGCGTAAACACACGCTGTCCATCCTCGTCCCGTAAAGCAATATTAGTATTGCCATGAAGATGTATAAATAAATCAGAGACTATAGATTTCTCAATCGGCACTGTATGGAGGGCCATGCCGTGAGCAGTATAGATGGTTACCAAACGATTTAAAATAAAACCATCATGCCATTCTCTATAGTTACGAAACTCTCCTGATAAGTAGGCACCTCGTAGATCACCTAACAAATCTACTGGTGTTTGACGAGAAAGATTAAAGCCTTCCAGAAAATGATCTATGTCTTCATCTTCATCAACAAGAGATACCATGTCACATTTCTCTTGGTGTTCGGGAAGAATAGAAAGCAAGTCCTTCTCGTAAATCTTTTTCTTAGCCATCGTGTCGGCATCCATCCAGAATAACCAACAGTCGGAATCATTAAAAGCACTTTCCGTAAGTGATATTACTTTAGGTATAAATCTTACAGCATCTAAAGCCCTGTTATAGGGAACGATACCACCTTCTGTTCCATCATGTACTTTAAATTCTTCCATACATGTATTAAAGTCTTCGACTTCTTCTAGATTATGGTAATGTATATTAGATGCTTTGGGTAAGGAATAGTTTTTTAAATCAAGATCATAGTAATAAAAATGAAACTCAATAGAACTCTGCCACGATTTACTAATATTTTTTAATAAGTGTATCGTAAACTCTTGAAGATAATCTTCATTAAAACAACTGACAATTTTAAGTTTAGTCATCTAATGGCTCTATTAAACTGTGTCCTACAAGATAGGTGTATTCTTGATTCCATTCTTGAGCATAGTATCCATCAGCTTCTCTATTAGGAACCATCTTCCATTGCTTAAACCAAGGACCACCTGTAGTAAAGTGTACGTTTTTTGGTTTTATAGTTTCTGAGGAATGACCATCAAGCCAGTTCCATTCTTCCTTAATTGTCCCTATATCAGCTTCTTTATCTGGCAACCACTGAAACCTATGCAACCATGTTCCATCTTTGGAATTAACAACTTCAGGCGTAAGCCTTTTATTAAGCTCGTGTCCACAGTTAAACAACATAAGGCTTGACCAGTTCTTTCTAGGGTATCTGGCTTGGCTTTGATCATCCATCTTTGATTCTTCCGTAGGATTGTAATCATGTTTAACACAATACAAAGGATAGTAGTCACTATTATACTCTTCAAACAAATCATTTATATCTGTACGAACATACATATCGCAGTCCATATATAAAGCCCATCCCCTATACATATTAAGGGAAGGTACTAAAAATCTTGTAAAACTAAACTCTGTTGAAAAGGGCCGACCATCTATTGAATCTATTTTTTGACCATTCTCTTCTGTGTATTTTCTCCAATACTGATTCATACGTCTAAGTACATTAACATCTAAAGGTTTAACTTCAGTTGATGTATTTGTACAACGATCAATTGTATGATGCAAAACATCATAAGCTGTTCTCTCTTTAGGATCATAGCCTATGTATATAGTATTTATCTTATCGTTTTTCATTTAATATTTCTTCCTGTATTTCTTTTACTCTGTGTTCAAGAGTGCTAATAGTTGTATTAATATGGCCTGTATCTGTAGGCTTTATCCTTTTCTCTAGTATTCTAATTTCTTTTAGAAGAAAGTTCATATGATCTATTCTATCCTTTAACTCTTCATCCATTGTTTCCTCCTTTAATTCTTAATCCTATTATATAATACTTTCTAGCGGTTTGTCAAGTGTTTTTTTCAGTCTATCTAATATTTTATCTATTTCTATTTTAGAAAGCATTCCCCATTTTGATATTTCTTCTTGAGTTCTACCACACCCCTTGCATATCATGTGTGTACTTTTATTAACAAGAGTACAGTCTGATATACAAGGGGACTTTTCTTTAGCATACCTTCCTTCTCTAAGGTGTTCCAGTAAAGACATATGTACACTCATATCTCGCAAGCTCCAGCAACACAGGCTAACTCTTGTGAGGCAGTAGTCATGTCAATACTTTCCCAATCAGAGAGCTTGTTCCAATCAATATTTTTTGGCATTTTCTTAACAAGTTCTTTGTATTCTTTTTCATCACAGTCTTGATAGGGTGCCTGTTGATAAGTGTGTTCACTAAAAGGTAGAAAAGATACACCACTCATAAACTCAAAGTGTTTGTATACCCATGCACCTACATCAATCCACTCATGTTCTTTAACAGAGATTGTTACAGATGGTTTATGTTCGCACCAATGCTTTTGATATATAAGCCATAGCTCTAGCTGTTGTATGGCTGACCGATCTGTACGAAAGACTGCACCTTGTTCCACTTTCATGGGAAAAGAGAAGACAGAAGTATGATCAGGCTTCATCACATCGTTCTCTACAGGGAAGCCATATTCTACCATCATCTTTGTTAAAGGATCTTTCTTATCACCCCGTACTGTACGTATATAGTAAGAGTTGTGTCTTGCATGGATACCAGAGGCTGCATCAGTTAGTTGACTGACTGTACCTGATGGCTTAACACAGGTGACAGCAACTGACTGAGGAATACCAATCTTCTTTGCCCACTCTTTATTTGTAGCTACAGCAATCTCTTTTAATTCTTCTAATAGTTTTCCAAGCTCAAACCTATTTAAATACTTGCCATTGGTATGGGCGTTGTCCATTATACCTGTAAGAGAAACACCAAGTAATCTTTCTTCTTCGCAGTTCTTCTTCCACGTCTTAGATACATACCTAAAATTAGTCAGTGTTGATTGCAGGGTTCCAAGAATAGCAGCCATGCGTACCTTATCTTTTAAAGATTTAGGAGTATCGTCTGCTCTGACTACAACTTCAGATAGATTACAGAACTCACGATCTCTTAGTATGATCTCTGAGCATGGGTTAGTACCAAACTCCCAACCTTCTGTCTCTCTGCGTCCATTCTTAGCTGCCATGTTTACTGCCGACTCACGGTTGAATATGCCACGCTCACCAGACTTAGAATCATAGAGAGCTTTCCACTCATCCATGAAGATGCCTATGTCTGGCTTCTCTGTGTAGCAAGCAGAGTTATTTGCCAATGCTCTTTGTGGATTAGCTTCCCACCACTGACCAGCCTTGGCATGACGCATGCGATCATCAGATAGATTAGAGAGGCTGATGAGTGCAGACCTACGTACACCACCTACGACAACGATCTCTCCTATCTTACATACAATATCATGACACTCTATGGAGTTAAGCTTACGTCCTGCGGCTGCTTGAAATATCTGCACACAGAACTCAAACAAAGATTCCAATGGCTCTGGTCCTGACGCCCTGCCTCCAAATGTTTTAAGTGGCGCACCTGCTGGACGTACCTTACTCATATCCCACTTAGGTATCTGCCCTACATAGAGCATACCAATAAGTTCCTTGAGTGCCTTTGCCCATCCCATCTTGCTATCAGGTACAGGTATAACAGAATCAGAAGAATGAAACTCCTCTGCTACTTCTGGTAGCTTAGAAACAAACTGACGCTCAACACTAAAACCTACACCAGTACCATTCATAAGAATGTATAAGACCTCATCGAAAGCTTGAACACGATCAATAGCAACATAAGAACAGTTGTACCCTGCTATGTTCTCTCGCTTGAGTGCATCACCTGCTGACATCAGGCAACGCATAGAAGGCATTACCTTTAAAGATAACACAGCTTCCTCTAATTCTTTTATTGTATTAGCAGTCAGATTAAAATCATGTAAGTCTTTGACGTGTTCTTTAAAGAAAGTAAAGTATCTTCCCACTGTTTCAGGCCAAGTCTCTCTCCTCTCTTCATCATAGAGCCAACGAGAATATCTTGATAGGTGGATAAATTCTTGGTAAAGCGTTGGCAGGTAGTTGTTAGGCATAGTTCCCTCCTTATTTATAATATAGTTCTAGTATTAGTTCAGCATAGTGTATGGCTTTTTCAATATCTTTTTTGCCTTCTCCCTTTGTTCTGTGTCTAGTTACATACTTAATTACATTGCCCTCAAAGTAATCTAATTGATTAGCATGTATGTACTCGACAGGCTGTATCTTACAATCTTTGTAATGATCTCCTCCTATTTGTTTGTCTAATGTATCTTCATTAGATTCAACCACTACTTGTTCTCTATCTTCTGAAAGTCTTCTTAAAATATAATTATCTCTCGATTCTGTTCTCATTTTTACCTCATGCAAGTAATTTACTTATTCGATTACGCACTGGTCCTACGTTGTCTGAGTTAATCACATAGCTTGCAAAGCTTCTCACGTCTTTAGGAGAAAAGCCAGCATAGTCACACACAAACTCAAAATTCTCACACGTCACTCCAATAGAAGCAAAGAACCATGCAGAAGCCTGATCACGATTTAGTTTTGAATCTTCTGTTTCATTATCTTTTTCTGGCTTTGTAACGTCTAAGATAGCTTGAAAAATAACAGATATAAACAGGGATCTATAAGGATCTTTTTTACTATCGTTATATAATTGTTCTAATATTTTAACTTCGGATTTACTTGTCTTCATACGCCTGTACTGGTCTAAAAAATTTACCCCCTACATAATTATTATAGTAGGCAGGTTCATCAGTTCCTTCTAAAGTTGTTGATAATACATTGTATTTCATTTGATAATAACATTCATAGTATCTAAGGCTACGCTTATTTTTAAACTCTGATATTATTTCAAACTTAAAAGCTCTCTTACCTAATTTTTTTATATCTTCTAATAAGTGTTTAGAAGAACCCATATATACTTTCCAATTTGTTTGTCGTGTTCTTTTTGTTTTTGAGTAATGCCAGTATTGTTTACATCCTATGTAAGATTTTTTTGTTTTTTTATTTGTAATAACATAAACAAAACCAAACATATGTTCTACGTTTGGGTTCTTCTTATACTTCCAATGGGATCTCACCAATCAACTACCTCTGGTACATCAGGGGTCTTCACTACGCTGGTAAGATATCTCTTTCCATTTGCATATTGAAACACTCTTAATCCTTTACCGCCATTTATATCAGACCAACATTCTTTTTTATGTCGGCAATACAAACAGCCTATAGCTAATTTATAATTACCAGATTTACCATCAGGCACTGGATCATAACATCTATTAGGCATCGTAGGGCTAGTGACTATTTCTTTTAATGCTTTAACTCTACTCCCCGCATTAATCATCTCCATTGAATGCACAGGAGCTAGGCATATCTTACCAGTAGATTTATCTATAACAAGGAACGCTGCCCTGTCTACATTATTAGCTTCAGCGTAAGCAGATATCTGAGCGATATATCCAAAGGGATCATCGTTAACTAGATTATTAGAATTAAACTTTTCAAAACTCCTACCAGAAGCAGACTTACAATCCACAAGAACACCATCAATCATTGCATCTTGATGTCCTAATACACCTTCTACTGATACCTCTGCTTGCTGTGCCTCTACAGTATGACCAGCTACTTCAGCACATAGTAAAAGTAATTCTTCAAGGATGTATCCATATAAGAATTTAATACGTGTGCTTGGTGGTAGTTGCTCTTCTGTAGTTTCAGTATTGACATCATACCATAGTTGTCTGTCTGGCTTACCAATACCAGATAACCTAAGATTACCACTATCTCTTGGTTTACTATACATAAATTCTTTAATATGAATTTTAATCATATCTCCAAACTTATCTATAAGAGCATCTACTTCTTTTTCATCTCTCTTTATAGGGCTAAGATTAAAAAGATCATAGATATCTTTTACTAATGTTTCTATATTTTTCATAAAGAATAGAGAGGAGTGCTTTTAAACACCCCTCCCTCCTTTCTTATTATTAAAAGGGTACGTTACTTTCTTCCTGATTTACATAACCGCCCTCGACTACATCAAAGTCATCGGTGTTGTACTCAACAAGATCTAATACCTGAACACCTTGCAAGTATCCTTTTACTCCTCCACCAAATTGATCATATGGTTTAGGAAAGTAACTGGCATTAACTTTGGAACCATTTCCAACACGTTTATCAGTTGGAAAAGGATTGCGTTGAGAATCCGTTACCTTCATGGGCCTGAAAGTTCCTTCTTGAGTTCTTGCATACTGCTTCAATGTTACAAAGTCACCTCGTTCATCTCCTTTGTTTTTAAGAGTGAGGCCGTCAGCTTCAGCAATCTTTTTATTGGTAGTATCAAGATTGCAAATCTCAACAGTCCATTCACCATCGGGGTTAAATTTAGTATTCGGCGTCATGACATGCGCCCAATAAGCTTCACCAGAAATAATACTCATACTTAATTCTCCTTTTGTTAATAACGATTGATAATAACGTGTTGTCTACTACTACAACAAAAGCATTTTAACACAACTGTAATCACTTGTCAATGGGTTTCTGCCCATGTTTTACCAACTTTATAATCACAGTCTAGATCACATTGAACACTAAGAGTTCTCTGTGTTTGCCTCATGGCCTCTTTTGTAATACGACAGAACCTCTCTATATCAGGTACTGCCACTTCAAACTGGTATTCATCGTGAATAGAGGCCACCAGTTTAACATCCATCTCATATTTATAAACACGCTCCATGATATGAACAAGCCATTGCTTACATATGATTGCACCAGCACCCTGCAATAGTGTGTTAAGTGCTGAGTGTTCTGATCTTATTTGCAAAAGCCTACCATCTAATCCTTGTATAGTCTTATGTTTGCTAACCCTCTTTTGAACATTTTCTCTAAGTCTTTTTAAGGCTGGCATATTACTGAGAAACTTTTTAATTAAAGCTTGCCCTGCCCCTGCTCCTTTACCAACAATCTTACCAATCTTAGCTGGACCTGCACCGTAGAGAAAAGCATAGATAAAAGTCTTAGCTTGATCTCTAGTCTTTAGTCCTGCAGCTTCTTGATTAGCTGTATGTACATCACCACTCAGTACTTCATTAGTAAACTTAGCATCTTTCATATAATGTGCCAAGCATCTTAGTTCAAGACCGCTGGCATCCACACCTACCAAGCGATATTTAGAAACATCATCAACCGTCCAGAGTCCCCGACATTCTCTGCCGTAAGGACTATAGACAGCGGGAACTTGTGCCATATTAGGTACTGCATGCGCCATCCTTCCAGTTATAGTACGTAGTGTCAGTACTTTACCATGCACTCTATCACTATCTGTACATTCTTTTATCCAAGATTTAAGAAGCCCTGTTCTCTTTTGTAAAAGAAAATATCTGTTGAACATCTCTGCTTCAGGCATTTTAATTTTAGAAAGAACAGCTTCATTAATTATAATGTTATCTTTCTCTGTTTTTAATTTAGGTTTCCAGCCTCTCTGTTCTAATCTTTCTGCAATTTGTTTACGACTAGCTATATTAAAAGGTATATACTTAGTCTTTGTTTTTAACTCAACCTTAGTTGGCTCAAACATCTCTAATGATTTACGTTCAAGCGCATCTTGTTCATCTGTTAATTCAGCAAGAAGTCCTATAGCTTTATTTATATTAAAAGCAAAACCATTTTCTTGTTGTTTATCTATTATGCCCCTTACTTTTCTTTCAAGGTCATATGATTCTTTTGAAAAATCTTTTCCCTCTTCTTGTAATTCAAGAGCAACCCTCCTCGTAAGTTCCGTATCACGTTTACAATACTCCAGCATGTCTTCGTTGTATTCTTCAAACTCATTGAAATCTCCTTTGTTATACCCCAACCTTTCACCCCATGCTGATAAGGAGTGTCCACCATCTCTAACAGGATTATATAAATAAGACTCAAGTAATGTATCCCTTATTTGATTTGGTTTTATATTAGAACCTGTAAGTTTATTCAATACAGGAGCATCAAAACTAATACCGTTGTGCATAATGAATTGATCTATGTTCTTAGACCAAGCTGCAAATTGCTTACACTCCTCACCTACCCATGTAATAGCTGGGCCAGTAAGAGGATCAGCTACAATACAATGGATCTTTGTTGCAGTTAAGCTATCTGTTTCAATATCAACGACAGCGGTTAACATTAGTCTACCTCAATAAGACAAGCATCCTCTACTTTAATGTGGAAGAACTTCTCACCTTCTCTGATGTTTCTATTAGACACTTCTTTTACCTCACAGTTAAGTAAAATATTTGCGTCAATATGCCACGCCTGTTTGCAATCATTACGCCACACTATGAATGTGAAGAGTGCATCAGGATATTGTTCCTTCCACTTAGTTAATAAGCGGTTCTTACGGTAAGGTATTCGTATCTCTTTCCAGCTAGGATTCCACTCACCTTTCCAAGCATACTTTACCTCTACTTCATAAAGGTGGTGGGTTGCTTTTTCTGCCTTACAAACAATATCAAAGTCTTTTCTCTCTGTTGTATCTACAGTGGTGTAGTTCATGTCTTTGATGTACTTCAAGGTAGCGGCCTTCGCATCTCTATCTGCTACTTCATATAAAGCTTTATCAAATTGTTTACGCTTGCCCATCGTACTCATTCTTCGTTCTCCCTTTGCCCAAAATTTGGATAGCATTCTTTTAGAGTATCTAACTCACGGCTACCAATAAATGTATGAGTGTGAGTAAATAATTTTTTAAGTCTTTGAAAGTAAGATGTAATGTTTTTGGTACAGTTTCCTACTGAATCATCATATAAATATGTTCCATGAGGCCACCAAACACCTTTAAAATTTTCTGGATTTCTTGCAAACGATATTATTGAACCAGCTAAATTAGCTTCTGTTCTCTTTTGATATTCAGAAGAATATCCACAAAAATTAACATCTCCTATATCAGAAATAACTCTATAATTTCTATTTAAAATAAGATAATTATATTTATTTTTAAATAAAACATCCATTGCCACTTCGGGAATGAAAGAAATTTTTTCTAAACGATAGGGAAGAAACATTGTTCTATAAGCAGAACTCCAAAGGGCTTTATTCATTGATGCTGCTGACATTATTCATTCTCCATAAAAGGGTTATCAATTTGTGTCATTCTACCAGAATCTTTATCATAATGCAAGTAGCAAGCGACACCTGTATCACCAGTGTACCTGTTCTTGAGAACACGTATCGTAGTTGTGTTAGCTTCTACGTCATCCTCTGCTTGCTGGTTACGCTCCAAGGCTACAACGCTATCACTTAGATGTGCAATAGAGGCAGAGCCACGCAGATGTGACAACGATACCTCACGCCCATCCTCATGCCCACGATCCCCACTTGGCCTTCGTAGGTGGCTCACCAGTAGCAGGGCTATGCCTGTCTCCTCCACTAAAGACCGTAGCTTGGTCATTAAGATATCTATAGACTTACGCTCATCGCCATTATCTTCCTGACCCGATACTAAGATACTAAGGTGATCTAAAAATATCCACTTACATTCTAATGCCTTTGCCATATACCTAACACGATCAAGGATCTCATCATTAGAGATAGAACCAAAGTGATCAAAGGCAAAGAACCTACCAGTATCAATAGTCTTCGATTGAAATTTTCTTAACTCATCCATAGAAAATTCATCACGTATCTCTTTAATGTATAGCCTTGCGTTAGCTTCAACACTCATAATGTTTAATGCAGTATTACGTACACTTTCTTCTAGCGCAAGCACACCAATATTATCTTTAGCATTGCCCATTATATGATGCATAAGCTCTCGCATGATGCTCGACTTACCCATGCCAGCACCACTGGTAAAGCACACAAGCTCTCCTGTCCTTATGCCATAGGTCTTATCGTTAAGACCAGACCAAGGATAGAGACATGTCTCGTAGTGAGACTCATCGTAAAGAGTATCTCCTAACTCTGCGAGATTTAAAATACCTGCTGGAGTATAGTGAGCCGCTGCCCAAAAGTCATTATAAAATTCTTTAGACTTACCCAACTTTAGATACTCATTAGCATCCTTGTGATGGAGAGTTGCTATCTTACACTTATGAGGTTCAAACAATGCCGCTACTTCTACGGCTGCTTGCTTGCCTTGCTCATCATTATCAAAACATAATGTAATGGTAGCAAACGTATTGAGATATTCAAAAGCCTGTTTACAGTTTTTAACTGCTGCTTTTGCTCCATTCTTTATAGACACATAAGGATACTTTGATCCCATCATTTGATAAGCTGACATAGCATCAAGCTCCCCCTCACAAACAGTAACCATCTTACCACCTGCAGGGAAAAGGTTCTGACCAAACAACATAGAGTTTTCCATGTTCCCTTCGGACCAAAACTTTTTATTCTGTGTCTCTCTTATCTTATTACACACATGGTTTCCATCACTATCATAGTAAGGATAGATGTGGTGAGATATTACTGAGCCTGACATTTTAGTTTTAACATTATAAAACTTAGCTGTATCAAGACTTATTTTTCTATCGGTAAGGGCAGCTACCCTTCCCTCTGTAGTTCCTCCAATAGGGCGTTGCATAGGCACTACCTCTGCTTCTACTTCTTCTATTCCATTCTTAAAGTGTGTGTCGCAACTAAAGCAATGTGAGTACCCGTCAGAGTGTTGGACATTCGCATCACTTGAATTGCATTTAGGACATGGGCCTCTCTTGCCCCAACCTTTTGTCTGCATGATTTGTTCCCCTTTCGATGCAGTAAGTTTTGTTGATGTTAGTTTTTAATATATAACATAAATTACTTCTGTTGTCTAGCTCTTCTTTTGCCTCACGTTTTGATTTAAAAGAACATACTAAGTTATTGGTATCAATATGTTTTATATTCCACATTAATATTTCCAATCAATTTCAAGCCAATCATTTTTATCAACAAGTTCCGTACAATTTATACAAGTCATGGAAGGCCACGCAAAATGATAGACACGTTCATCAGCATGACAGTGAGGACACATAACAAACTTACCACTTTTACCTGCCCTTGTGTAGCGATTAACATTTTTATATTCTCTCTCGTTTGGAGATCGTTGATGTTTAAGTTTCCAATCCATTTGTTTAGCGAATGGTATGTCCATTATATCAAACAGCCATTCACAAAAGTCTTTAGGTAAATTCATTGTATTAATCCTTATGTATCTTCGTAGGTTTGTTCCCAAAGTTCTTGTACAAAACTTTCTTTATCCTCCATGATTTCATTTATCTCCTGCTTGGCGTACTTCTTAGCTTCTTTTGTATTGTAACCTTCATCTTGATACTGGCGAACCAATTCACGAAACATGGCTTGGCGTTCCCTTTGCCATAAGTTCTTAGTCATAGCTTCATATCCTCTATAAAATCTTCTAAATCTTTTGCATTACTAGGATCATAACCGTTGTCATACATAAAGTAATATAAGTCGGCTGGCAATCCTAATGATCTACGTATCTTTTCTTGTCGCTCTTTCCACTTAGGATAAAACTTAATTACTTCTCCCATGATAATCTTCCATATCTAATTCTGCCCATGATTTATCATCCCTGTAACTGTTATCTTTCTTAGCAACAGAAAGTTCACGTCTTAATTGACGTATGGTTTCGTTAGCATCTGTCAGTTGTTTTTTAAGCAACTCTATCGACTGATGATACACACGTTCTTTAGTGTAAATGGTCAACTCTTATCTCCCCATCATGTAATACTTCTAGATCCCAATCGGTTCCCCGTGCTATGCTTTCTAGGAAAGACCAAGCCTCTCCTTCTGAAGCAAATTTAAGAGGTAAGCCTACCTCATCAGTAAGAATATCAAATGATTTCAAGCTTATATCTTTCCTAAATGTTGATGCCCCTTGGGTTATAATGTACATACACATCTCCCTTACAATTGGTATGTATTTAATTATACCACACTTTCAATCAGTACTCAAATGTTTATTCTGTAACTAACAAAATAACATTTATGACAAGAGATATGATTATGAAAGTAACCATTAGCTTTCCTCTGTTGGGTCAGATTTTTCAAGATCGAAGAGACTTACAACGTCCCCATCCCATTCATCATCAACCCATACTTCAAGGTCTACCCATGCTCTATCTTCATCTTGATCCCCTCTATATGTGTAACTAAATTTTATTCCAAGCTCTTCTTGTTCCTTTAAAAAAGCATTGAGATCCATTAAGAAATCTAAGGTAGTGCTGAACTTATCAAATGACTGCATCATAATCCTCGTATATATTTATCTCATCAATAACAAATTTATTTACATCCTCCACGTTAGAAGAGTTGTCGATGCAATACTCAAGCATTGTATAGCACCAGCTATCTGACATTGATGTAGGGTGTGGCCCAAAGTGTACAAAATTTCTAACGTCTTGCATAGATTTAAAGGTTGGTATTTCCATCGGCGTACTCCTTATACCCTTCTTGAAAAGAATTTAATTCGTAGTCTAAAAACTCATTTAGTTCTTGTATAAATTCATCATCAGCTTTTACGTTGGGACCGAACATATCAAAGTATCCTTCGACAATAGACTTTAACCATAAGTCTGAATCCCCTGCTAAAAAACTTTTAACTTCACCCACATTATTGAAGTGTGGTGATATGGTTTTTAATTTATCAGACATCTTTCATTTCCAATCTTGTGAAAATTTTCACAACTTTCTACGTTTATAAAACACATGAGATCCTATTTGTTTACATCTTTCCAGATACTTAGACCAGAAAGGATTTGTCCATACCGCATGGTAGTGTGTGGCTTCTTCCAATCCTTTTACTTTTACTTCTGTTGAAGTAAGAAGTTTTGCAATCTCTACGGCTATGTACCATGCTTCAGTTTCAAATGGTTTCTCTGACTTACCATCACAGTAGTAAGAGAATTGACAAGCATTACGAACAGGATTGCCACGCCAATACTTACCTTGTTTAACAACTCCACATATATTATCAGGATACTTCTTATCCCTTACTCTGTTTTGTATAACAACACCAACAGCAAGCATACCATTCCACCCTTGATCTCTAGCTTCAAAGTACACAGCTTCAGCAAGACATCTCTTATTAGTATCACCATATACTTTAGATGTTATTAACAATGATAGTATTACTGTTATTAATATTCTCATTACTCTACTCCAAATAACTATGTTCTTCTTTTAGTATTTTATTATAATGTTCTATAGATATATCATATCCTTCTTCAGGTGTCAACTTCTTATCGTACTTAAATATAAAACACATATCTTTTACAAGGGTACTGTTAGCGTACACAATGAATGTGGTAATTGTTGAAAGTATTTTACTGTTATTCAGTATGTAGTTTAACTGAATAATAAGTTTGTCTTTGTTGGGTAGTTCTTTCTCAACAAAACATATAGAATTATTAGACATCTTTATAGTGTTCCTTCCATTCATCAGTGGCTGATAAGAGGTAGCCTTGGGCTGGCCCCATTATGTCTGCAATGTAAGTATCACCTAGTTCATAGCCACCATCAGGCATGTGTGGTGAGGTAGCCGCAACGAACCATCGTGCATACTGATTGCTTGGTTCTTTGTCAGGCCGTTGGTATGTTTTTAATACCCGCCACTCCCAACCAAAGTCATTTTGATACACAGCATAGGGTTTATCCTGTGTTGTGCTTCTACCAAATGGATTCTTATTCGCCATCTCTCATCTCCTTTGTATAGATACCCATGTCTGGATACCAAGTTCCAACATCACGTTTAGCTGTGCCGTCACTGTTGTATGCCATTACTACGCACTTAGGCATTATTCTACCTTCTTGTGCCTCACCATAGAACATATCAATCCAATCACCATCTCTTAGATACTTACGCATGTTTCTAATATAACCTTCGATGTTAGTTTGTTGAGCTAAAGCACCCTTTACATTTTGTCTAACAGCATTACGAAGATATGCTAACTCTTCTTTGTTAATTTTAATCCAGCTTATAACTTTATCAGGATGTAGTCTATGGCTCTTGGGTAATTTCTCTAGGCTTGGGTGTATGTTACTCATCTCTATAATTCTCCCATAAAAATTCCACTAACTTAGCAGCCTTTAACTCTGTCTCTTCGTTATCAGGCGCACCTCCTTCTATTGCTTCAGTCATTGCTGCTTCAAATAACAATTCTTTGATAGCATCGTTGTGCATGTTACTCATTTTAGATAATCTCTCCTATTCTCCATTTGATTTTTAAAAAACTTTCCTACATCTAGGACTTGTTGAGGTGTGGCTGATGTCATAATCATATTAGCTAAAGAGGATACCCAAATTATATTACCTTTTATATAACCTTTTGAATTATCAATTCGGTCAACGCTAGGAGAGGTTGCTCTACCCCCTTCAGTTCCTACTTTAAATTCTATTCCTAATGCAGGACACTTATTATCTTCAGGATATATATCTTTAAGGTACTGCTTAGTCAAGTTAAAATCAAAACTTTTTTCTTTTGCCCTAACTCTTAGAGTACTCAATCTATCTGTAAAGAAAGCATCAGAACCCAACACGCTAATTTTTTCTTTCCATCTCATGGCTTGGGACTTTCTTTGTTCAGGGTGCGTGGCATGATACTTTCTTCTTCTGGCTTTTTCTTTTTCTCTAAACTCAGGATCATCTTGGTATCGTTTTCTTTTATATTCTTTTTTCCATTTTCTTTCCTTATCTTTATCTACCCAAGCCATTGGTCAACTCCTATCCTATAGTGAACCCAGTTGCTTTTAAATATACCAATACTAAAACAGCTACTATAATACCAAGACATACTATATATCCAGTTAAGGGGTTATTAAACATTAACATCTTCTCCTTCCATAAAAAGTTCTAGAGCTTCATAGTCGCCACAGTTCAGGTAATAATCTGCAAGATTATCAAACGCATAATTTAATAAGGTGTGCTTATCCCACCCATTCACTGCATCACTGCAAGCACTAATAATTTCTTCTTCTGTATACTCTCTCAACGTACTCCACAGTGGTTGCCCTGAATTTATCATTAGTTATCTCCTTCAATTCTTAATAACAATTTAATAGCCAGCTTCTGAAACTCTGCCTGATACTGGTACCATGTCCATTCTTTAATCCAATCGGTAGCTATGTTAGCAGGGTGATTGGCTAACTTATGTAGGTCATAGTGTCGCACCCACACATCTCTTTGTTTAGCTTTCATTTTCTTTCTTCTACTGCTTCGTGATAGTCGCTCAATGTTTGTTCCTTGCCTTCGATATAATTTTTGTATGCGGCATCACGTTCCCACTGATTGAAGTACCATACGGGAAGCCTGTTATAGGTATACTCCATTATAGTTTCCCATTCTCTTTGCGTCATCCATTCACCCAATGGTTTTAGTTTATCATAGTCAATCATATTTTAAATCCTTATGTTAACCAGCCAATCCCCAGAAGGGTCGAGCCGTTGATGACTTCTCAAAGTATATTGAGGTTAGTCCTCTATGAATACCAAAGGTTGATGTACCAGAGGTAAAGCCATTGCGTAACTTGTGCTTACGCTTACGATAGATCACGGTGCCAGCCTTACAAGAAAGGCGATAGCCCTTGGTGCCATCATTCAAAGGTTTAACACGTAACCAAGGTTTAGTTTTTTTAACTGTTAACATATAATCCTCCATAATTTTGTGAAAATTTTCACAAGTTTCAAAACAATCTCACTTATTCTTAATTCCCCATTAAAATATTCTTTAATTCTTCCACACTTTTACTACTAATATTTGACAACTCCCTGAGTGTTAAGTCTAAATTTTCATCAAACAAATCTTTTATTTCTTGGTCAGTCATTTTATTCTCCTATCATTTAATAATTAAAGGGGTTTTATCTTCAGATAATTTAGCTAACTCATTGATTACATTTTTAAATTCAGGATGGTTTTTATTTCTTATAGCTAAATTTCTCAGCAACCATCGCACATTATTATCATCAAATAAATCTCGCTTTGATTCGGGAATATCCATATCGTTGGGAAGTAAAACATCAGTCATTTTTAATTTCCTTTAATAACAAAATAGTTATATACCCCTATGTAGATCATGTCAAGCTCTTATTAATGTTTAGGATATGATATAACTGGTACGTCCTTAGACCAGCAAGCTCGACATGATCCACATTGGTTGCCTCTTGTTCTTGCCTTGCACTCTTTACCTAGTGGCTTACCCTTCTTGGTAAATACTCTTGATGTACATTCAAAGTTAGGAATGGTATCCGTGTCCACCTCTGAGGCCGATACCCGAATGGTAAGGTTATCCGGCTCCATTCCGTACTGCTTACGGTATTGTTTAACTATGCCACGTTCTTGCGTAGGTAGCCAGTGTTGAATTTCTGGCGTTAGTAAGGCCACGTCTACGATGTTGTGTAACATCTCCACCGATTGTAAGTCACCACTATCAAACCAACGATGATAGTTATCTACGTTGTAGCGTTTAATCTGAAACACCATAGACGTAACCCACAAGGACTTGTCTGACTGTTGCCATTTAACAAGGTTAGCCTTCCACCCCTTGTCCACACTAGGTCGTAGCTTTTGTAGCTTACGGGCATAGCAGTCATGACATGGCGTCCCTTCAATCTCTGCCAGTTTACTGCCTACGTTACAGGCAAAGGCGTCGATGGCGAAGGTAGTTCCCGGCATTTTGGTATTGCCTTTAGATACTCTACCAAATTGTAGTGCTTCTTTTACTAGCATATTAATACCCCATTGGTTCTTGCCACGTTGTCGATAAGACATTATCGTAATCTTCTGTTACGTTGTCAATAATATAATTACCTGACTGTGTATGTATGATTAGGTGCTTGTTGTCACAGTATATGCAGCCACTAGTGTCACAGTTAACACACTCTACCTTAATTAACCAAGTCATCTATCTTATCCCGTAGAAAAGACATGTCTTGGTTATGATTAACCATAGTATCTATGGCGTGTTCGACATCATAATTAAATCTTTTTATTAACCAATTGAGTTGCTCCCAACCTTCTACCTGTACTGTTCTATCGCTCAT
>VTLG01002325.1_pt1 | contig 37972 bp, 47 predicted proteins | sample 4694571 | NCBI WGS metagenome assembly VTLG01 (sample SAMN12604809, study PRJNA352737) | marine metagenome | biome: ENVO:00000447; feature: ENVO:00000209|ENVO:00000569|ENVO:01000036; material: ENVO:00002151; isolation source: viral sequences binned using virsorter ...
AACATAACATCCTCATGCATCCATTCCACATGGCAGGTGTGGCGGGTATGTTTGGAGGTGCTCTCTTCTCTGCTATGCATGGTTCCTTGGTCACCAGTTCACTCATACGAGAGACTACCGAAAACGAATCACAAAATTATGGATACAAATTCGGACAAGAAACGGAGACCTACAACATCGTCGCTGCTCACGGCTACTTTGGTCGCCTTATCTTCCAATATGCTTCGTTCAACAACAGTAGGTCGTTACATTTCTTCCTCGCTGTTTTTCCTGTTGTGTGTATTTGGCTTACTAGCATGGGCATTTCCACAATGGCTTTCAACCTTAACGGATTCAACTTTAACCAAAGTATCATAGATGCTTCAGGTAAAGTCGTACCTACTTGGGCAGACGTTCTTAATAGAGCGAACCTAGGTATGGAAGTTATGCATGAAAGGAACGCTCACAACTTCCCTCTTGACTTAGCAGCCGCTGAGATTACAGAGGTTGCATTGGTAGCACCTGCTATTGGCTAAACCAAAATCACTTTTTGATTCCATAATACCCCGAAAAAAAATTCGGGGTATTTTTTTACGCGATAGGTTTTCTAAATAACACTATGGAACAACAAACGATACATTATCTTATCCGTCAGGATGGAACAGTTGAGGAAAGAGTAACAGGAGTTGCAGGTGATGTCTGTGAGAACCTTACTAGAGACCTTGAAAAGAAACTCGGAGATTTAGAACGACGAGTACAGACTTCAGACTATTACAAATCAAAGGAGAAAAATGTCTCACTTCAGCACAATCAAGACCAAACTTAAAGATCATGATTCTCTATTGAAGGCACTCCAAATGCTTAATTATGACGTAGAAGTCAATCAAAAGTTAGAGAACCCTGCAGATCATCAGCATGAAGAACTAGAAGTTCATCTTGCTATTGGTAAGGACATAGGATTCAGATGGAATGAAGCATCCAGTGCTTATGAATTAGTAACTGACCTTCAGACATGGGATAAACCAATTCCTGTAGAGAGATTTTTGAATAAAGTATCTCAAACTTATGCAGAAGAAGTTCTTAACAAAGAAATGGATGCAGAAGGGTTCACAGTACTAGAACGTAAAGTAAATACTGAAGGGTCTGTTGAGATACTTGCTACTAAGTGGGTATAAATACTAATGGAACTCCCAAAGATACCTAAAGCTCAATTAACTCCCTCTCTTCGGGAAATAGTTGGTGATCAAGATTTAGAATTCGATTCCATTGTAGACCCAATGGATGTCATGGATATAAAATTTGATGCCAATGCATATCGTGCAGATAGGATTGATATTGGTAAAAAAATTATGGAATTAAGAACACATGGAAGAATCACAAAGGAAATCGAACAGAAAAGCAGCCAAGAAATTAATCAAGATGGCAAAGAAACATCCTGAATGGTATAGTAAACAGGATATATCATATGCTAAGATGATCAAAAAGCAGACTAAGAAGACGGTAGACACTACAAAAACTGGCACACTTGACAAGTAATGCAACATCTGTTAATATAAATACCAACATAACACAGGACTCGAAACTATCGTAACCCTGCGTAGATGTCAACAGTACCCCATGTCGGGGGTGCTATCATCCGTGGGGTTTTTTCCTTGCGAGATACTTTTAAAACAATCATGTCTATCAAATCAACAATAGCTGCAGTAGCAGCATCTCCATTCCTTCTCGCTGGCGCAGCTTTTGCTGGTCCTTACGTGAACGTTGAGAGCAACCTCTCATATCCTGATGGAGACTATTCAGAAGCAACTACTGATCTTCACATCGGTTACGAAGGTTCTCTAACTGAGAATGCTGACTTCTATGCACAAATCGGTCCTTCATTCAATGCAGTTGATGGAACTGACGGAACTGAGACTGAGTTCTCTGGTAAAGTTGGTGTATCAATCGCTGCTACTGATTCTCTTGGAATCTATGGCGAGCTCGCTGGTATTACTGACGAAGCTTCCAATGGCGATGACGAAATCGACTGGGGTGCCAAGATTGGTGCTAAGTTCACATTCTGATACGATCAGATAAACTAAATAAAGGGTGGGCATTTGTCCACCCTTTTTTATTTTAAAACTATGAAGGATATTTTAATCGGCGTTAGTACTAATAACAGGAGGACTGGTATGAACTTTGCAGTCTATACTAAAGATGATTGTCCATACTGTAAGCAGATTAAACAAGTATTAGATGGTAAATCGTTGTCATATAGGGAATATAAATTGGATCATCAGTTCTCCAGAGAAGCATTCTACGGTGAGTTTGGAGACGGTGCTACATTCCCACAAGTATTATTAAATGCCGAGAAGTTAGGTGGATGTATGGATACTGTTAAATACCTGAAGGAAAATGATATGATCTGATGATAGATGAGTTATGTGATTTGGTAGAACATGCTATCGATTCGGCATTCATGGATGACAAATATCCATTTCAGTGCTATAATTATTTGAAACAAGTTGGAGCAACTCGTAGTTTAGTAAGAGAGTTTATGGATTCTTCTACTGCTGCAACTCTAGCTTTAACCATCTCTGATTTAGATGCTTACCTTGAAGGTGGAACTGATTCCAATCACTTACAACTCCAAGAAGCATATGGTTACCTTGGTAAACCAAGAGCTAAAAAGATTAGAGATTATTTACATAGGATACTAAAAGATGCCTGGCAGTATGAATAATCCTATTGATACTTACCTTAGACAAGGAGGTAATCAACAGATTACTCCTGGTGTGCGAGGAGAACCTGATAAGAACTATCGGTTTAAGGATGTATTTTTTCCTTATGCTGGTGGTGTAAGGGATCTTGCTCTTGCAACCCTTAAGAAGGAACATGACAATGTTATTACTGATGGGAACTCAACCTACCCTGGTATAAGATCCGAGGTAGATTCAGGTCTACAGCAATACATTCGCACTGAACTTGAAAAGGGTTTAGATTTAGAGATCGATAGGTTTGATGCATACTATCATCTTGTTCCTGGTATCCATAATTGTGGTTTGTATCATGTTGATGATGCTCAACTAGCAGGGTTGGTTTATCTTAACCCTGAGAATCCTTGTCCTGAAGAGTCTGGTACCTATATTGGTAAAAGATTACTTGAAGGTAAGGTTGGAAAACCTTTTAACGATGCTAGTGCCACTTCTAATAAGAGGATCATTGAATCCTTTAATGTTCTGAAGACTGAATGGAATGCTTCTCATTTTGAGACAATTAATCGCATTCAGAACTACTATAACAGACTAGTAGTGTATGAGGGTAAGGTTCCTCATGCTCCTGGTACTTACTTTGGTAAGGACTTTGATGACTCACGATTGACATTAACTTTCTTCTTTAAGACTAAATAAAATTAGCTGAGGAGAGTCCTATGGAAATTGCACTAGTCGTTTTAACTGTTATTGGTGCTTTTATTCTTGGAATAACGGTCTCATGGTTAGCAAAAGGATACGTTGAAGATTACATCGAAAACGCTGCCTATGCTAAGTCTGTTACACACCCAGAGATGTTCGATGAAGATGGTAACATGATTCATGACGAACTAATTTACGTTCGTAAAGAGAACAACATCTGGAATGAGTTTGAATCCGATGATGATGATTAACTAATTATGGCAACACAACAACTTGAAAATAGTAACTCACGGTTACTACTATCAGAGATCTTACGCAAGGTCTCAAATGCTAAGACCAAAGCTGAGAAGATTAAGCTGTTACAGCAGCATAATACTCAAGCACTTAGGTCTATATTGATTTGGAATTTTGATGACAGTGTGGTCTCTATGATCCCTGAAGGCAAGGTTCCTTACACACCTAATGATGCACCTGTAGGAACGGATCATACCCGTTTAGAGCAGGAAGCAAGAGGTTTGTTTCGCTTTGTGAAGGGTGGACAGGATAGTCTGTCTGGTCTCAAACGTGAGTCCATGTTTATTCAATTGCTTGAAGGTTTAGCTGCTGAAGAAGCTGAATTAGTATGCTTAGTTAAGGATGGTCAGATGACCTCAAAGTATAAGCGTATCACTAAGGCAGTAGTTACAGAAGCATTCCCTTCTATTGAATGGGGCAATCGTTCATGACGGTTACTGTTCTTAAAGAAGACTGCAAGATCGAAGATGCTGCAGACAGAAAACTCCCGTACACTTGTTATCTTGTAGAGTATAAGAAGGACGGTGAGACAAAATACGACTTGGCAATGTGCCAGAAGGAGGTAGACTTATTTGACCACTATTATGATGCTTACAAAAAGGACTTCGTGACGTTTAAACAATCAGGAGGAATGGTAAAACCATCACAATGGAACGTTCAATCTACACCCAAACCAAAACCAAAAAGAAAAAGGAGGGAGGAAGAATGACTGTTTACTTTGATAAACGTGGTAAAGAACAAACAGAAGAGGAGAGAAAGAATCAAGAGAACCTTGAAGCAGTTGGATCTCTAGTAAACTTTGTTTTTAAACCTGTTATACTATGGCAACTGTGGAACTGGTGTGTTCCTACCATATTTGGTTTACCACCTGTAGGTTACCTACAATCGCTGGCTCTATTCACTATGTCACGTATCCTTTTTGATAAAAATGAAAGTAAAATTAATCAGTAAAACACCTGACGCAGAGCAAACTATTGGATACATTGCTCGTGTTAGTAATCCAGACAATCAGGAAAACCCTAAAGTAGCAGGACTACTCAAGTATTGTATCAAACATGGTCATTGGAGTGTCTTTGAACAGGCACACATGACAGTAGAGATTGAAACTACTCGTGGTCTTGCTGCTCAGATATTAAGACACAGATCGTTTACTTATCAAGAATTTTCACAGAGGTATCAGGATGTCTCTCATATCAGAGAAGATATTCCTCTACCTGAATTGCGTAGTCAAGACACTAAGAATAGACAGAATAGTATTGATGATGTAGATCCAGCAACAGTTGAAAGATTCAATAAGGAAATGAGAAAACATTTCGATGCAGGAATAGATCTCTATAAGAGTATGCTTCATGCTGGTATAGCAAAGGAGTGTGCTAGGTTTGTACTGCCACTGTCTACACCAACTCGGTTATATATGACAGGCAGTGTCCGTTCTTGGATACACTACGTAGATCTACGTTCTGCACATGGAACTCAGAAAGAGCACATGGATATTGCAGAAGCATGTAGAGATATATTTACAAAAGAATTTCCTATTATCGCTGAGGCATTAGAATGGTAGAACTATTTTCAAAAGAATTGAAGGAGGGGACAAGTAAGTCTCATTCAGCAGCAGAGAACACTAAGTTTGTTTCTGGATTTCTTAAGGGTGTTGTAGATCCTGAACAGTATCGTCAACTCCTTACTAATTTTTACTATGTCTATCAGACAATGGAGAACTGTATTAGAGAGACTAAAGATCCTTTAGTTAAATCAATATACTATCCAGAAGTTGAACGTGTAAATGAATTGGAGAGGGATCTCAGATTTTATTATGGTCCTCAGTGGAGATCATTACAGATACCTTCTGAGTCATGCAACACATATTGCTTTAGAATTAATCAGGTTGCTACCGATGATCCATACCTATTGATAGCACACCATTATACTAGGTACATTGGTGACCTATCTGGTGGTAAGATACTCAGAGGTATAGCAGAGAAAGCATTAAATAATCCAAGAGGTGAGGGGTTATGGTTCTATGACTTCCCTCATATAAAGGATGCTAAGGAGTGGAAGAACAGGTATCGGAGACACTTGGATCAGATGCCTCTCACAAATGAGCAAAAGAATGCTATAATAACTGAAGCGAATTATGCATTCCGTCTTAACATGTATTTGTTTGATGAGATACAAGGAAGTTCTGCAAAGGGATTGTGGAAATTCCTCTTAGGATTTTTAAGGAGGTAGTCATGCCAACATATCCCGTAATAAATAAAAGCACAGGAGAGAAGAAAGAACTCTCCATGTCCATGAAATCTTATGATGAGTGGAGAAAGGACAATCCCGACTGGGATAAAGATTGGAACGCTGGTGTAGGTGGTCACATGTATGGTAAACCTAAAGTCGATGACGGCTTTAAGGAAGTCATGTCTAAAGTTCAAGCAGCACATCCACGTTCAAATCTATCGAGGTTCACTTAAAATATGCCAAGAGCAAGAAAGAAATCTAACGGTAATGGCAATGGTCATTCTAATGGTATGAGTGCCAAGAAAATGAAAAGAAAAAAGCCTATTGATAAGGGATACATGTCAGAGATCAACCCTCTGACTGATAATCAAGAGGCTGTCTTCAAGGCTTATAAGGAAGGTAAGAATGTTTTGCTGCATGGAGCAGCAGGTACAGGCAAAACATTTATCACATTATATTTGGCATTGCAAGAGGTACTTGACGTATCTACACCATATGATAAAATAGTTATTGTAAGGTCATTAGTTCCTACTAGAGAGATTGGTTTCCTACCAGGTGACCACGAGGACAAGTCCTATCTCTATCAGATACCATACAAAAATATGGTAAGGTATATGTTTAGTATGCCTGATGACAATTCGTTTGAGATGCTCTATGACAACCTCAGAGCGCAAGATACAATTGATTTCTGGTCTACAAGTTTTATTCGTGGTGTTACTCTTGATAGCACTATCGTTATTGTAGATGAGTTTAGTAACTTGAACTTCCATGAACTTGATTCAATGATCACTCGCATAGGTGAGGACTCTAAGATCATGTTCTGTGGTGATGTTAATCAAACAGACTTGACAAGAGAGAAAGAGACTTCAGGTATATCAGACTTCATCAAGATCGTTGAGAACATGAAAGATGTTTTCACCTGTGTTGAGTTTGGTATAGATGACATTGTTCGCTCTGGTCTAGTTAGATCTTATCTAATCTCAAAATACAATTTAGGTTTCTAAATGACTTTTTCTTTTGTTGATGTCGATCTCAATACTACTGAGGTCGAAGCAGTGAGTAAAGATGGTGTCAGGTTCTACCCTATACCTGGTGCTGATAAATATTATCCGAGTATTACCTCAATCACATCGTTTAAGAACGCAGAGTTCTTCAAATCTTGGAGAGCACGTATTGGTGAAGAAGAGGCTAATCGAATTACAGCTAGAACAACTCAAAGGGGTACTGCATTCCATAGTATCACCGAGGATTATATCAACGGTGTTTTAAATCTTGACAGTTACTTGGAAAATAATCCATTATCTGTTAGAATGTTTCAGTCCGCTAAGTCAGAACTCAATCGAATTAACAAGATACATTGTTTAGAAACGTTTCTTTACTCTCATTATCTTGGTCTTGCTGGTCGTGTAGACTGCATCGGTGAGTTTGACGGTGAGTTAGCAGTAATCGATTTTAAAACTTCAACTAAACTAAAACAAGAGAGTTACATCGAACATTATTTTGTTCAAGAGACTGCATACGCAGCGATGTTCCTCGAACGATCAGGTATTGAGGTCAAGAAAATTGTCACACTCATCGCAACTGAAGAAGGATCTACTCAAGTTTTTCAGAAGTACAATCTTGATGACTATTTACAACTACTCAAATCATACATTGAGGACTTTGTTAGGGGAAAGACCAATGCCTAAAGAACAAATAAAGGCTGCTGACGACAGTTTTCTAACACCCACTAAGTTTTCACAAGAAATTGAACGACTCGTAAAGAAGAGTGATGGTTTAATTACATACATTGAGGCAGTAGTAACTTACTGTCAAGAGAATGAAATTGAATTGGAAACTGTTCCTAAACTAGTCTCTAAACCATTAAAGGAACGCTTGAAGCATGAAGCACAGCGTTTAAATTATATGAAAGCATCATCGAAGGGAGTCTTACCACTGTGAGTTTTTTTAAGTCGGAGCAGGTTCAAGAGAACCTGCAGGATATATTTACGACGTACCAAAATGTAGCAGTTATGACAGGAAGACTTGGACTCATGTCTAAGGATCAAAAGTTTGCACACATAGATGATTGTGAAGAATTAATTGAGAAGCAAAGGATATTTTACACTAGACTATGCCTAGCAGCATCAACTGATCCAGAGGCTGCTGACATGAAGGCAAGGATCAATGCAATGTCTCAAGCGTTTGGTTTCACAGACCTTGGAGCGTGCATGGATGCTATGGTATCTACCCTAAACGATGCCAGAAACAAGGAGCTTGACTCCTTATAAATAGTATGCTACGATCATACAGTAGCAACTATACACTACAATACGGAGAATACGATTATGTCTTTTGCTTCTTTAAAGAAGGCCAGTTCTGGCAATTCACTTGCTAGACTCACACAAGAGATAGAAAAACTGAATCAGCCCACACAGACAGGCGCAGATGAGCGTCTATGGAAACCTGAGTTAGATAAGTCAGGTAATGGCTACGCAGTCATTAGATTCCTTCCCGCACCAGATGGTGAGGATATGCCTTGGGCAAAGGTATGGAGTCATGCGTTTAAGGGACCACAGGGTCAGTGGTACATTGAGAATAGTCTTACTACTCTCGGTAATAATGATCCCGTTGGTGAACTTAATAGAGAACTCTGGAACAGTGGAAAAGAGTCAGACAAAGCAGTTGCTAGAGCACAGAAGCGTAAGCTTTCTTACTACTCTAACATCTATGTTGTGTCAGACCCTGCACACCCAGAGAACGAAGGTAGAGTCTTCTTATATAAGTATGGTAAGAAGATCTTTGACAAGTTAGTCGAAGCAATGCAACCTGCATTCGCAGATGAGTCACCTATCGATCCTTTCAATTTCTGGAAGGGTGCTGACTTCAAACTGAAGATCAGAAAGGTAGATGGATATTGGAACTATGATAAGTCAGAGTTCGCTGCTGCAGGAGTCCTTGGAGATTTTGATGATGGTCAACTAGAAGAAATCTGGAAAAAAGGTTACTCTTTAGCTGAGTTTGAAGATCCTAAGAACTTTAAATCATATGAACAACTTAAGTCTAGACTTGAGTTGGTCCTCAAGACAACTGCTGCACCACGTCCAGTGGTAGATCAGGAGACACTTGAGTCTGAGTCTGAAGGTAGAGGATCATGGGGTAAGGAGGTCACAGAGTTTAGACAGAAGGTTGCTACTACAGCACCCTCTTCTGAAGATGACACGTTATCTTACTTTCAATCTTTAGCCGAGGAGGACTGATAAATAACTGGCACATGGGGGGTTACATTCAACCCCCTTTTTGCTATAATATAATCATACTAAAGGAAACATTATGAAAATTGCACTCGCTGCTCTTGTTGCTCTTGGTTCTGTTAGTCCAGCACTAGCAGGTGAGTATCAAGCAGGTTATTCGCAAAGCAGAACTTGTTTTAAGACAGAGTATAGAGAAGAGTATGTTCCAGGTACAGAAGACTCTCCTGGCTTTGTCAAATCATGGAAAGATACTGTTGAAGTTCCTTGTGAGACTCCAGTATCAATATCACCTCATCCTAGACCTACCTATAGAAGGCACGTAACAGTGTATGAGGATGTAGATACAAATGATTGTTCAGAGGGAACCGTTGCTGGAGCACTCCTTGGTGGAGGACTAGCAGGATTTGGTTCACGTGGTAAGGATAGATGGTGGGCAATCCCCGCTGGTATAATAGGAGGTGCGACATTAGGTTGTGCTGTAGATGGAGGTTAATATGTCAGAAGAAGATATCCGTAAAGTATCATACACTAAGGCAGAGGTAGATCAAATGATCGCTGATGCCTTAGCAGAAGCACGTGCCATAGATGAGAAGTCTATGGCAGATCATAATTTCAAGGCTACTATCATTAGTATGATCCTTGGATTTATTTGTCTTGCTCTTTTTGTGGATGGTCTTCTGCGTATCCTTGGTATCATTCCACCCTTCATGGACTTAGATGTTAACGTTATTGATGACGTTATAGATAAGGTTGAAGAGGATATGATGCCCTTCATTCTAGACACAGCAAACAAAGCCAAAGGTTACATCCCAAGAATATGATCAAAATTTATGATGATCTTTTTGATGACAGGTATCTTCACAACCTGTATGCATCACTAGAGAATGAGATCCAGTATACTGCTGGTAACACTGCTAACAGGTCAACTTGGCCTTATGGTGATAAAGGTTCACATAAAATATTTGGTACGACAGTTTTTAGAAGAGAGAATTTAAATAGAGTTACGGTTCTAAGTCCATATGCTCAGAGATTCTTTGATGTCTTTGAGATGATTGAGAAAAAGATGGGTGAAGAATTATACTTGGATTATATTTCCATCAACCTTCAGCACCAGTATTGTGACGGTAGTTTACATACTGATGGTGAGAGTAATCAAAGGACTATAATGTTGATGGCAAATCCTATCTGGAATCCAGACTGGGGTGGAGAGTTTCAAATTCAAGACCCATTTGCACCAGGAAAAATACAATATGAGTATGTTCCTGGTAGGGTGTTGGTATTTCCATCACACTTAGAGCACCAAGGATTTGGTCCTAAACATGACTACGGATATAGATATACTATAGTTTTTAGAGTGACATGATCGATACATCTCCCAGTTCCATTAGAGTTTTTCTAATCATGGTTTTGGGAATTGTATGGTTTTACCTTCTCGTTGATTATCTTAAAAACAACCAAAATGATTAACATTATTCTTCCTTTGATTTGCATCGCTCTTATTGCAGTAGCAATAGTCTACTCTTATCTTAAAATACACGACCCTCACGCATGAATACATTCACAGCCATACTCATCATGCTACTCATGGTAGGAATGTTTGGTGCTGCCTTGGCTTTGATGTTTAAGAACCTCATGGATGTGAATAAGATTATGGCTAACCGTGCTTACCCTAAACCAAAAGTACGGTTATCACATCCAGAACTTGAGGAAGTTGAAGATGGTGATGAATTACTTGTTGTGAAATTCAAACCAGAGGTTGACCAAGAGGGCACGGTTGATTTAAAATTTACACCAGATGAAGACTTTCAACGTAGAGTCATAACATCAGACTCAAATCTCTCAAAGTCCCTAAAGGATCGCATCGATGAGATCAATGATCCTTGGGATGATGAAGATGATGATGACGATGGTGATGTTCCCGCAGTAGTACGAAGATGATTTTTTTAATTTCAATAATGTCATTTGCAAACTTTGTATTCTATCCATTAGTGATAGGTGCAATCATTGCTGTGATTATAGAACAGATACTTAGAGCAACAGGTAGTGAAGATGATCCTAGTGCTGTAAGGAAAGTAATCGTTTCTATGGGTATAAGGAAATACCTAATTAGACAAGCATGGATATTCAACATTATTTGGTTTGTTGGATATGCTATACTATTAGTTGTAAATAGACCAGGACAACAACCAATGCCTGATATGATATGGCAAGGATAACATGATTTTAGTATTCATTATCGTAGGATTATTATTTTTTATTATGGGATATGGATTATACCTCACCATAGGGCCAGGTAAAACAGAATTACGAGATCCAATTGATGAACATGCTAAGATGCATGAATTGGGTATTGCACATACCCATAAGAAATGATTTTACCAGGAACTACAGTTACAGTAACAGATCCTACCTCTATATACAGAGGATACACAGGATTCGTTCAGAGAATTAGTGGTAATAAAGCTGCTGTTCTTTTTGACAATTATTCTCCTTGGGAGAAGATGATAACCTTCCCCATTAAACATTTAAAAGAGGGTGGTAATATACCAACCTCTAAAAATTATTGATGCCTCTATAGCACAGCGGTAGTGCAGGGCTTTTGTAAAGCCAAGGTCGGCGGTTCAAATCCGTCTGGAGGCATATATTATTCGATTTTTATTTCCCAGGAAACCCCGAAAAAAATTCGGGGTATTTTTTGACCTGTAGGGTTTTTATACTTGAGTAGTAGCAGAACTAGGTCCGTTATCGTAAGAAGTTACATTACCTACGTTATCACCCTTAGCAACACTACCAGTAACATATCCTGCTGTGTTCAGGAATCTGGATGACATATTTAAAGGACTTAGTTTGTTACCTAATTCATCTATCTCAGAATGAGGTTCGTAAGCTATTAAATCTTCAAATTCTGCTAGTATCATTTCAACTACAGGAGGAGTTGGTAATTTTATGATCCTTTTCTTCTCATTTAAGTAATCTTCATACTCATAGTTAGTTACTGGATATATTGATTGAGTTTCTCCTAATGTTGTTCCATCAGGAAGAACCGTTCTCCAAGTATCATTAACTTGTATACCAGATTCTAAGAAAAGTTCACCATTATAGTGTGCTTCTACAGTTTCATAGTGATGAAGGGAATCTGGGTTATTATATTTGTTTCTTGTATATTCTTGTAAATCTGCGATGTTTTTCGGCCATTGATCGTACACATCAGTAATATTGTTGACCATTAAGATCAACCAGTCTAGGAATGGGTCATTAAAGAATACTATTGCAAGTTTTGAAGGTGTTTCGTCTTCTCCTATTTCATAGGATTCGAGTAGGGTGACATACTGGTCTAAATCTGCTCTTGTCTTTGCTCTTCTGAAAATATTCTTGACAAGCCGATATTTGAAGTCCTCATCATCTTTGATGCCCTCTCCTACGTATACATTTGGTAAATATGAAAAGAATGCCATTAATATCCTGCTGCAACGTCTTTTTGTGTGAGTAGTCTGGTTTCTGTAAAGGTTATTGTCATAACGACTGCAGGAACATCAGTTGTCCACTCTGATGGATTTTTAAGTGATACGTATTGGTTGTCTGGTGTATAGTTAACGTTAATACCTGTGCAAACTGAAGGATAGATTTTAAACATCAAATCTCTTCGTTGTGAAGGTTCAAGACCACCTAATTGTGATACGTCTGTTCCAAAACGAACGAATCTTAGTTGGAATCTGTCAGGTATCTCGAAGAATCTATTTTGATAGGCATATCCATTGTTACCACTGAATGCATCAGTTTTGAACCAGTCTTGATCAAATATATTAGTCTTATCTCTTTCTTTAGTCTTACCATAAGCATCAAACTTCTTGTTTTTGTTGATGAACTTCTGGTTGAAGTCACCAGCTTGAATTCTAGGTAAACTTCCTATTTTTATGTAATCTATGATTGCTTTGATCTCTTCTGATTCTCTAGCATTCCTTGCCATGAACTTAAAGGCAAAGTTGTGAGTCCTGAAACTCATACCTTGGAATATCTGTTCACTGTATGGGTTAAAGATCTTACCACTTTGTAAAGACTGAATAGTATTAATATCCAATTGTCCTTGAAGACCAACAAACTGGTTAAAACCGTTGATCATTGAAAGGATAGCACCAGTAGAGAATTCTGGTAGTGCAGATTTAGCAGCATTTTGTAGTGTGTCTGCCATCTGAGAGAAATCTTTACCATCCCCCATTAATCCTAGAGCAGCAATACCAGAAACACCAACGTCTGCTCTTCTATAAGCAGGACTGTACTGAGTAGTAATTTGTGGTGGTATTGCTATGTAACACCTGTCAGGGTGTGCAATTATAGTTTGTCTATTACCTGGAGTGCTTCTATCGTAGAAAGCAGGAACTTTTTGGTCATCATATTTAAATCTTTCACGACGAATCATTAAGTAATCAGTAGCATCGGTGGGCATGTCGGCTGCTTTTCCACCGTGTTGAGACCTAGTTGCGGGTAATCTATATGGGTATCTATAAACAGTCAACTTTTTGCCTAAATAGTCTTTGATACATGTATATTTATGAGGTATCAAGGAAAATTTCGTCCTAGCTTCCCCAGAAAATATAAAGGTGATTATAATAATATTATTTATAGATCTTCTTGGGAATATAAGTTCATGATATGGTGCGATAGATCAACGTCTGTCGCAGAATGGGGTAGTGAAGAAGTTGTAGTCCCTTATATCTCTCCTGTTGACGGTAAGCGTCATAGATACTTTCCAGATTTTTATGTTAAGGTGGGACGCAAAAAGTATATGGTTGAGGTAAAACCTTTTAAACAAACACAAGAACCTAAAACAAAGAAGAAGAATACCAAATCATATATTACTGAGGTTGTTACATGGGGTGTTAATAAAGCCAAATGGAAAGCAGCTAAAGAATTTTGTAAAGACCGTGGATGGCAATTCATGTTAATCACAGAGAAGGAACTTAAAGTATAATGTTCGGAGCAATTTTTCAATCAATAGCAGATGCTATTAAACAGCTAGTCATAGATGTTAATAGTGATATTCCTAATAATCAGGAGGCTAGAGATAGTTCCTATCAGGAGTTTACTGCCTTCATGCGGAAGCAGGGTAATATTCCGAGTTACACTAACATGTACTCGGTGCATTTCTCAACTCCTTCTATGTTTGGTAGCGAACCAGGTTGGGCATTAACCACTAATGATGAAGCATTATTACTAGATTATTACTGTGACAGTATTAACTTACCTAGTAAGCAGATGTCAACGGGGTCATTGGTTACGATTGGTTCACCTTATAAGTATACAACTGGTACTAATTTTAGTCAGATTAGTATGACCTTTAAGATGCCGTCAAATCATAAGACTAGAACTATCTTTGAAAGATGGATGTCATTCATGAGAAATGATGCTGATCAGTATGTAGATTACTATGATAATTATGTTGCACCCACAGTGAGAATTTTTAAGTGGGAAAGAGGTGGTGGTAGTATAGTTAGAGTTCAGGATGTAGATCAAATTGCTAGTTCAGTTTGGAGATGTGGTGTAGGACAACCAGATTTTCAGCAAGTAAAAAGAAATAGAATAGTTGCTATGTGGGAATTGAGGAATGTATTCCCATTCAACTTAGGGTCAATTCAATTGAATAACCAAGAATCTAGAATTGCTACGATGACAGTAGGATTCTATTTTGAACGGTATAGATACTACGTTTCACAAAATGATGACTGGGGTGCACATGATGCACATATTCCTGGCGATCCTCAGCATGATCCTCGTAAGGCAAGTAATAGAAGTATTAATGATGCCAGGTCTAACTGGATAACATACAACTTCTAGATACTTACTAAATAATTGTACTGAATTGAATTATTATGGCATTACCTACCTTAGTAACACCGAAATTTAAAATGAAGCTACCGTCTGACGGTAGAACGGTGAATTATAGACCATTTCTTGTAAAAGAAGAGAAGGTTTTATTGATTGCTACTGAAACTGGAAACCAAGATAGTATTGTAAATGCTATTAAGGATATTATTGGTGCTTGCACTGATATTAAAAACGTTGAAGCATTACCAACATTCGATATCGAATTTGTTTTCCTTCAGATTAGAACAAAATCTGTTGGTGAATCGGTTGACGTTGGTGTTGTTTGTCCAGACGACGAAGAGACTCAAGTGGAAGTTTCTATTCCATTAGATGAAATCAAAGTCCAAAAAACAAAAGGACATAAAAAAGAAATCAAAATTGATGACAATGTAATGGTTACAATGGAATATCCAAGTTTGGATACCTTTGTAAAAGCAAACTTTACTGAAGAACAGCAAGGGGTTGATCAAGTATTTGAAATGGCAGCTAGTTGTATTGGCAGTATTACTACTCCAGAAGAAGTACATGATTGCTCAGACTTACCTAAGTCAGAAGTTCTAGAGTTCTTAGATCAAATGAGTTCTGCTCAATTTAAGAATATTCAAGACTTCTTTGAGACTATGCCTAAGTTGTCTCATAAAGTTAAAGTTACAAATCCTAAGACCAAGAAAGAAAGTGAGATTACACTGGAAGGTTTAGCATCTTTTTTCGGATAGCCCTTCTTCATAATAATCTCCGTAGTTATTATGATACTAATTTTGCCTTAATCCATCATCATAAGTGGAGCATTGAACATATTGAAAGTCTAATGCCTTGGGAGAAGGAAATTTATGTGAAAATGCTAATTGACTTCCTTAAGGAAGAAGAGAAGCGAATGAAGGACCAACAAGCACAACAGCAAGCATCTGGTGGCTAAAATAAAACCATATAAGTTAGTTAATCCTGGCGGTGGTGGCGGCAAATCAACTCTGGCAGCCAACGGACCAAGAACTAATTTGCTAGCTGTTAATAGACTTGGTAATACTATCGGTAGTCTTGGTTCTTTAGTTAAAGATATTCATACTATATCTTTAGCATCTGTTAAAACAGATAAGATGAGAGAGATCGCAGAGCGTCGCAGGATGCAACGTGAACGTGATCAGAAAAATGAAGATGATTTAGAGCGTAGAAATGCTCTAATGGGCAAAGGTATCAACCTTAAGACCAAGATACAGAAGAAACCGAAGAAGAGTATATTAGAACAGATAATGCAATCCCTCTTTGGGGGACTGGAAGGCATGTTGTTTAGTGTCTTCAAGTGGATTGCCACTATAGTTGCTTGGGATGTAACTAAGTATATACTAGGGTGGATTGGTAATCCAAATAACAAAAAGAAGATAGAAGTATTTGTAGAGAAACTTCATTTTGTTTTCAGTAAATTATATGGTTTTGCAAAGGGTAGTGTAACGAAAGTCTTGGATGGATTTTCTGCACTTACAGATGGTAATAATAGTTTTTGGGGTAGACTAAAAGGGTTAGGTACTCTTTTACTAGGGATAGTAGGCTTACAAGCACTTCTTAATCCATTTGGATTGATGGATGCTATTCTTAGTATGTTGAATTTGGATTTTTATAATCCAAATCGAAATACTCGAAGTAAAGGTGACGGTAAAACAAGTAGAACTGGCAAGAGTGGTCCCACTCCCAAACATCAAAAGATAACAAGGACTAGCCAAAACGTCGCTAAAAGATATGGTAAGAATGGTAGTAGAGTATATCGAGATGCTCTTAGACAAGGATTAAGTGAATCGGAAGCACTCAAGAGAGTAAAGAGGTTAGCAAATAGGAAACCATCCGCATTTAAACCACCACCAAAAACGAGTGGGTTATCTCCAAAAGGTCCAAACGTCAAACCAGGACAAGTTTTTAGTAAAGGAATTCAAAGGGGTGTGGGCAGAGGAGCACTTAAGTTCTTAGGTCCAGCAAACTTAAAACTACTTAAAGGTGCATTCAAACAAACCTTTGGTAGGATACCTATCTTTGGTGCATTATTAACAGGTATATTCTCTATATTATCAGGGGATCCTTGGGATAAAGCAATATTTAAGACACTAGGTTCTGCTGTTGGTGGTGCATTAGGCACACTAATACCAGTACCAGGCATAGGATCACTCATAGGTATGATGGGTGGTGAATATGTTGGTGAGTTATTATACATTGGATTCAGAGGTGGTGGCTGGAAGGCAGCAGGTAAGAAGTTTAGAGAAGACTTGATGGGTCTTTTCCATTCTGTTACGAAGATGTTGTCATGGATTTCTACTGGATGGAAGAGATTCTATGCTGGTATTCCTAAGTTTAAGATACCAGACTTCCCTAAAGAGCCACCTAAATGGATTCCACCTCTCGGTTTTGGAATGAGAAACAAGATCTGGGGTGGTGCTAAGATAGCCATGAAGGCTATGCTTGGTCCTTTTGGATTGATGATGGGTAAAGAAATACCCAACGTCTTCTGGATGGCAAACCTTAGAGGTAATACTTTCCCGTTATTCCATAGTGCATTCTTCAAACAGCAAGCAGGAAGTGCCCCAGTAGAAACTGGTCAGGCAATGGAGGGTGTGAAGAGTGATAAAACAGCAGGTGATGGAGATCCTACGAGTGCAACAGAAGGTGATGGTACTTCTGGAACTACTAAAGGAAAACCAATTCGTAATAAGCGAGGAAGGATAATTGGTTATGAAGGTGATGAAAAGCCTGTTACTGCTGGTTCTGTATATAATGAAAGTGTTCAGTCACCCTTTGAAAAATCAGAGAGACAGAAGAATCGTCATGGTAGCCCTAATGTAAGAACTGATAAAGGAGAAGGATATCAGAACCAATGGTGGGATTTCTTAGATGTATTCAAGAATCCTAAGAAGGAAGAAAAACCTAAGAGTATTTGGGAGACTGATTCGAGTATCTTTGGTGATGATTATCAGATTCCTGACCTTGGTAAAGGTTGGGATTCTGGTAGTGTTTTTGATACCAAGCCAAAGGATGATGGTATCTGGAATAACCCAGATATATGGAAGAAAAATGAAAGTATCTTTGGTAAGGACTACAAGATACCTGATACTGGATCTTTTGATATAGATTTTGGAGGTGGGACTACTAAGAAAGAGGAACCTGCTAAGAAGAAGAGTTCTTGGTGGAATCCTTTTAGTTGGGCAACTGGTGGTAAATTATTAAGAAGGTTACCTCGACTAAACACAAAGCAGTTCTTCTTCGGTAAGATTTTTAAAGGTATTAGTAAGGCAGTTAGTGGTGTTGTTAAGGGTGTTAGTAAGGTAGTTAGTGGAATAGGTAGTGCCGTTGGTGGAATAATGAATTCACCGATTGGACAAATTCTTGGAACAGTTGTACCTATAGTATTTCCACCTGCTGCACCATTTATTGCTGGTATTAAGGCTATTAGTGCTGCTGCTAGTGGTGATATATTTGGTGCAATTACTGGAGGTATAGGTGCTTTAGGAGGTATGTTCCCAGGAACATTTGGAGGAATTGCTGATTCTGTCAGTGGATTTATGCAAAATAATCCTCTGGGTAAAGCACTGGGAGGATTCATGCAGGGTGGTATAGGTGGTGCACTAGGATCACTTACATCATTCTTACCTGAAGGTGTTCAAGGTTTAATGAATAAGTTTGGTGGCTTCGTTAAGAAGTTCCCTGCTGTTGGTGGACTCATTGGAATGATACCAGGTATTGCTAATGTTCCAGGACTATCACAACTATTTGGGTTGGATAGCTTTGGTGTAGGTGGATTCTCTCCAATGGGATTACTTGGTAATATTGCAGACAATATGGGTATGGGTGGTTTGTTTAGAACCATAACAGGAATGATGGGTACTGGTGGACCTGGTGCTCTGATGGGTGGATTAAGAGAGATGGCTGCTGAACTGGGTGTTGATCCTAGGGTTCTTGGTGTTATACCATCTTCTCAGAAACACTTTAGTAATAAGGAGGGAGGATTGTCTAGAGAATATGCTATGCAATCTTCATTAGAATTTGTTCCTGTTCCTATGTTATTAGAAAGGTTAATGGAAATACAAACTCCAGTTCCTATACCAAGACCTGTTCCAGTACCAATGCCACAACCAGCACAAGCTTAATAAATAATACGATAGGTGTCAGTAATAAATGGCTATTTCTAAAACCAGCAAAATTAATGCATATAAGCTGATATCTCCTAATATTCAGAAGGCAGCGGCAGCAGGAGCAGCCGATAAAGCTGCTGCCTCTTATTCAATGAAGACGATCGAAGCGTTTAATAACCTTGGATCAACTCTTAATTCTATTGGTCTTGTTGTTGTAGATATCAAGAAGATAGAGCTTAAGAGGTTAGAGGACGAGAAGAAAAGGATAAAGAAATTTACACCGAAGTATAATAAGGTAGAGAAGCCTCAGTTTGCATCGTTTATTAATGATTATGTTGGTAGAGGTGCACCAAAATTCTTTGAAGGTTTACTGAAGATACTTGGTGGTCTGATTAAACTTGCTATTATAAGACCTGCTTTAGAATGGTTATCGGATCCAGAGAATAAAAAGAAGATAGCGAATGCCATTGAGACATTAGCGAAGGTATTTAAATGGATCACTAACTTCTTTAAGTCAAGGGTTGTTGGGATATTAGATGGTCTTTATGATTTATTGAAAGAGGATGCTACTTGGTGGGAACGATTAACTGGGTTTGCGAAATCATTTATAAATTTAGGTGCTCTCTTTGTAGGTATTAGGTGGTTAACTAATCCTAAAGCATTAATTAATGATGTTAGAACTGTTTTAAAACTATTCTATAGATCATTAACTAAGTTTCATAGAGGGTTAAAGACTAGAGGTAGATTCCCTGGAGGATGGAAAGGTAAGGCATTAGGAACAGTAATTACTGTAGGTGGTGCAGCCTACATGGCTAATAAAGCCAGGAATATTAATCAAGGGTTTGACGAAGGAGCAGATCAGGAGGAGATGGCATATGGCGGTTACCGCCCTAAACCATTACCAGGATTTGCAACTGGTGGTTGGATATCTGGTCCTGATTCAGGTTATCCTGTATCTACTAGTCCTGGTGGTGGTAGTCCTGAATTTATTGGTCATGGAACTGAGTATGTTGCTAAGAAAAATACTGGTGAGTCTTTTATAATACCATTCAATAACTTTGCAACCAAGGCAAATCCTGGGTTGACCATGGCCAATATGCAAATGGCTGCTGCTGATGGATTTGATCTACCTAGACTTAGTGATAAACAGTTCTTCTTTGGTAGTATTGGTAAAGCCATCGGTGGAATGTTTGGTGGTGGTAATAAAGGTGGTGGATTTGGTGGAGGTTCTGCTTCTAAACCTAAGAGTGGTGGTGGATTCTGGAGTTCCATTGGTAGTGGACTGAGTGGACTTTTTGGTGGTAAAGGAGGTGGTCAAGGTACTAGTGGTATAGGACCAGTAGCAAATGCAGCATCTTATGGTGCAATGCTTCAAGGTGGAAGCTTAGGTTTAGATTATAAAGATGGTCGTGCAACCTTCGGGTCATTTATGAAGTCACCCTTATTGGGTCAAATAGGTGGTGCATTATTTGGTAATAAAGGAAGTGCTATAGGTGGTGCTCTTAGCACTATAATGGGTGGAGGTAGTGGTGAAGGTGGTAAAGCTACATTTAAAGATATACTTGGTATAGCAGGTTCCTTTATAAAACCAGGTAGTAAAGCATCTAAATGGCTTGGTATTGCAGGTGGTATTGGTAATACCATGTTTGGTGAAGGTACTGAAGGGATGTCCTTCGGTCAGAGACTTGGACACCTTGCTAAGAATGTTATTGGTAATATGTCACAGCAAGGTGGCATTGGTGGATTAATGGGTAACATCTTAGGTGGTGTTACTGGTGATGGTGGAATGAACCAGGCACTTGGTAATGTTCTTGGTGCTAGTGGTGGTGGAGGAGGTGGTGGTTCTGCAGGACCAAATCAGAAATTAGTAGGTGGTGGACAACAGGCAGTTAATACAGCAGGTCGTCAGTTCTTAAATCAAGGTTATACTGTTTTCAATCACCCCAATTTCAAACGTAATAAGTGGAGAAAAGGACCACCTAATAGAGGTGGATATGATCCTTCTGGTAAGCAACGTAATCCTAAAGATGGATTACATAAGAAAGGATTAGCACTTGATGTTCAGTGGTTTGGTAAAGGTGATAAGAAATCTATGCTAAAACAGTTAGCAGATAGATCATTCTCTAATAGAAAGGGTTTAAAACTTACTGAAATTTCTTATGGTGACTGGGGTTCATGGACCTTTGGAGGTAATAGAAGAACATCTGGTGGAGAGAGAGGTAAACTTCATTTTGGATTTGGTGATAGACAGGTAGCTGGATCTGGTGCTATTGGTATGAGTGAAAGTGATTTGAATAGAATGAAGCAAGCAATCATTCAACAAGCTGGTGGAGATGGTGTTGATGGTATGGCAATGGCAGCCAAGACCATTATGAATCAAGCAGGTTTAGTTGATAGTGGTTCTAGTTCTTCTGTTCTTGGTGGAGCAAAGAGTTTATCAGATATACTTGATAATTTGGGTGCAGGGAATAAGATGTATAGTCAGGGTCAGATGAACAAGGCTGACGCTGCATTGCAAGGTGCAATGGATAATGACTGGTTGGCTGGTATGATCACAGGGAAGGGATTCTCTGAGCCTCAGGCATATGCATTAATGAATTCAACTACCTATAAGAAAGGTGGTGCGTATTCTCCTAGTTTTGCTGCATCCAGTGTTAAATTTGGAGGAAATACCTTTAGCACTTTAGGTAATCATGATTTCAATGATTGGATGGCTAAATCTACGCTTGGTGGTCCTGGTACTGGCTTAGGAGGTTCTGGTGTTAGCACTAAGGAAACTGATACGAAGAAAAAATCTGGTAATGAAGCACAGCAACAGGTTTTTAATACTTCTTATGGTGGTGGTGCAACTCAAGCATCTTCTGCAAGTGGGTCAACTGGTAATATATTAAATACTGGTAAGAAAGGTGGTCCAAGTGGAACAGGAGGTAATGAAGATTCGCAGAAGAAAGAGTCTTATGCATTGAAGAAAGCATATCAGAACAGAGCATATGCTAGAGAAAATATTACAGATAGGACAAGGAGACTTGTTCAAGAGACTATGGCTGCTGTTGAAGCACATAACTCTTCTGTAAGAGCAAACGTTGCTGCTGCTCAATCAGCAATTGAACAACTTAAAAAAGGTGGCGGTGGTAACTTGGGAGGTCTCATGGGATCTAAATCATCACTTAATGCAAGTAGGTTACAAAGTACTATAGGTTTAAAGTTAGGATAATATGGTATTACAACGAACCAATGTCGGTGAAATTGAATATCGTCTCAGTATTTGGAGAGACGGTAAACGTTTATCAAACGAAGAAGGAGCGTTTAACCTGTACAATTTCTGCAGAGGATGGGAAATACGAGAGAGTGTCAACCAAGCAACTATAGAAGCATCATTTATATTTGAAGATTCTGCTGGTATCATTAACCTGATGACAGGTTCTGAAGAATTGAAGTTGCAGATCCAGTCATCTATTGTTGATAGGACATATAATTTTAGAATATTCTGTGTTCATTCACGTTCTAGATCAAACCCAACTAATGATGTGTTCATGGTTGAGTGTTGTTCTGGTGAATTTATTACCAATGAATCTATCAGTGTATTTGGTCAATCTGAGGTCATATTTAAAGGAAAGACTGAAGCCTCTGAGATTATCAAGAAACTTTTAACTAATAGAAAATATTTGGGTAGTAATAAGAGGTGTTTCTTAGAGCAGACTGTCAATAAGCAATCATTTGTTGCACCTAATTGGAGACCATTCGATGCGATTTATTGGATGTCTGAAAGGAGTGTAAGGAAATCTAAGTCAGGTGGATCATTACAGAATGGATTCTTATTCTATGAGAATGCTTTGGGATATCATTTCAGGTCAATCGATCAGTTGATTGATGAGATCAATGAGCAGACATTTGATAAGCAGACCGATGCTATCAAGGGTAAACCTAAGATTTACAAGTATCATTACAGTCCTAAGAAGGTTGATAGTACTGGTGGAGATGCCTATGCTATTAATGGTATAGTATTTCCTAGAGAGAAACATCTATTAGAAACTATGAGAGATGGTAATTTCTCAGGTTATACGGTTGGATTTGATCCAGTAACAATAGGATCTTCTAGGATGGGTATGAGTAAGGAACTATCTACTGATAATCCTACCTATAATATGGATAGGATATGGAAGAAGATGTCTCACTTAGATAGTAAGAAGACTGTTAGTCCCTTAACTCAGTTAGATCCTTCTATTAGAAAGCAGGTTGCAATCCCAAGAAGGATACGGTATAACTTCTTATCTAATCAAATATTTGATCCAAAGTATGTTGAGAATCCTCAGTCGAACTATCAGGAGATGGTAGATCTACAGGCATATCAGCACATGAGGGCTGAATCCTTAAAGAATATTAAACTTACCATAACAATACCAGGTAATTTAGATTTGTATGCTGGTGGTGGTATTGATGTTATAATTCCAGCAAGTTATAAAGCAGGTAGACAGACTCAGATTGATAGAAAATATAGTGGAAGGTATTTGATTGCAAATGTTAAGCATAATACCACAGGTCAGGTTTTGTACACAGAACTAGAGTTATTAAAGGATTCTGTGCTAAGATAACTAAATAATTCTAGTTGAAATCTACTTATGACAACTATGAGCGAATTCGGAGAGAACCCTCAAGCAAAAAGAAGTCACGACCTAGATCATGAAGTATACCTAGATCCAAAGGATCATAAGGAACATATTAATCATGGTATGCTAGAGTATTCTGAGGAAGATTTAAAAAATGTAACAGCAAATTATGATGGATATCACAAGGATGATGTAGTTGAGAAGAATGACGGTCAAATTAATGACTGGCATCTCAGACACCAGGATAAGCAGTTAGATCAATATTGCGACAATCATCCTGATGCTTTTGAGTGCCGAGTGTATGACGAATGATTTTGATGAGTATTTGCTAGGACACTGGACTAATAGAGCACAAGCACAGTCTAATCCTCATGTTTTTGCACAAACTGAGGTTATATGGTCAAAGGAAGGGGATTGGTACACATCTAAGAATTTTTATAGGGTAGATGGTCCTGATAAACCATACCGTAATAGAAAACACAAGATCAATGTAGTTTCTCGTAATTTGGTAATTATGGAGAACTTTAGATTAGATTTATCACGTCATGAAGAATGTGATATGGTTTTTACATTTCAAGATGATTGTTGGAGTGGTAAATTGGATAGTGACAAGTGTAGAGGTGAGAAGGGATACCGTGTAGTATCTGAGATCAGTCTTTATGGTCACAAATTATTTTCAAGGGATAAAGGATTGAGCAACGACGGCAAGATGGTGTGGGGTAGTGACGATCTGTATAGATTTGTCCGTATATAATTCAAAATTTAATTCATAGAATACCTTGAAAAAAATTCGGGGTATTTTTTTGTGTGTTAGGTTTTTTTAAGTAAACCGAAAGATAGTCTAAAGAAATGCCTATTTATGAGGATTTCAATATAATATAGTATGTATTAATCCTTTTTAATCCAATAAATGACGTATCAGTCCCAAACAGCACTACAATCTGAACTAACAGATACTGAATGGATCGAGATGATCGCCATTAAGCAAGCAATCTCTGAAAATCCGTCTTCAGTCCATCCGAATAAGATGGAATATTTTACTAAACTGCTAGTTAGATCGGAATCTATATACCGCAATACACGAACGAGAACAGGCAGTCCTTTACAGGAATAAATAGTAAAAAAGCCTAAAATGAAGCTCGTTGATGGTATTGTAAATGAGAATACTACTGGATTTGTCGGTAAGGACGGCTTTTTCTGGTGGGTTGGTGAAGTCGAGGATAACGAAGATCCGATGGAATTGGGTCGTGTAAAAGTTCGTATTCTTGGTTATTATACAAATTTTCAAGGTGGAACGGTAGCAGACCTTCCAACTTCAGCTTTACCTTGGGCAACAGTACTACAACATACCTGTCAACCTGGTAATGATGGACAGGGAGAATCAACAGGACAATTACAAGCAGGTGCTATTGTCATGGGATTCTTTATGGATGGTGAGACAGCACAAATGCCAATAGTTATTGGTGTTATGCGTGTTAAGAAATCAAACGATACTATGGGAAATGCCTCGTTTGCTTTTACAGATCAAAGACCAGGATATAGCACAGCACCTAATCCATCTGCAATACATCCAGCAGAAAGAAATACTAATAACCCACTTCAACCATTAAGGCAGAGTTCTCACAACTCTGTTGCTTATCCAGGTCAGACAACTTCAAATCCAGGTGGTGATGGTTCTCCTAAGAATCTAGTCTCTGCAAAGGATTTTCCAGGAAGTTCAGTTAATCCACTCAAACCTTTAGATCCATCTAAACCTTTTCCAACTGCTAATGGAGTTGGTGGTCCTTGGAAGAGTTTAGAGTATAAGTTATCATATCTGATAGAAGATCTTGCAAATGTTTCTTCTAATCTTGTTAAAATTGGTCCTAATAAGTATTTGGATATTTCTATTGGGAAATATATCATTCTTGAGGATTTAACTGTAAAAATTGAAAATTATTTAACTGTCGTTTATGCTCAAGTAGTTTCTTCTATGCGTTCAGCATTGGCAAATTTAGCAAAGGAACTACAAGTTGAAGCACTTCAGTCTGATGCTACTGGACTACCATTTGCTTCTTATAACAGTATACATGAAGCAGCAGAAACTATATTAAAATCATTATGTGTCTTAGATGCTAACGTTGAGGTTTATAAGAAACCACATTTGGAGACTATTGATACCTTCCTTGCAGGGTTTTTAGAAGGACGTATTTCTGAAAAGTCTAATTTAGTGAAATATAGTGTTGACAGTATAATCCGTGATATAATTGAGGATGCAGGTAGGGTACTTGTAGGAGTAGGAGATGTAGTTAAGGCAGTTAAGGAAACTGTAAAGGCAACAAATGGTTATACTATTATAGAGGAATGGGAAAAGGGAATAGGTATATATGAATTAACAACAGATATATTCAAGACAACTAGTGGTAATCTTACTGGTTTGATGAAGATGTTGCTTAAATTCCGTGCAAGTGACTGTAAGAGAACTACTAATGGTGGTCAAGATTTGATTGGTTGGTTCCCGTTGTTTGGATGCACCCGTTGTACTGGGAATGAATTGAATGATATTAATAAGTTGAGAGGTAAGGATCCATCTTCAACTATTACATTATATGATTCTATGTTTGAAGAGGCAGATCCAAATATGACAACTGCTAAGAATTATATTAGTGGTGCATATGAGTTACATTTGGGAACTCCTGGTCGTTTAGGGCATATTACTAAGAGGGCAAATGGAACAACGCATAGTTCTATATCCTTTAATAATGCACATCTTGCAGAAAAGCAGATACGAGATCAATTAAGAAAAGCAATTGATTATGAAGATCTTACTGATGAGCAGATAGAGAACAAGGTTCTTGAATATATTAATGAATCTACTGAGAAAGAGGGTGATACAGGTGCTTTGGTAGCAGATCACGTTTCTTATGCAGGAACATTAACTCAAGAAGTTCATGGTGATGACTGTAAGATCATTAATAATGATTATGTTCGTAATATAGAAGGAGATTACTTATTAAAGATAAATGGTAACTGTCATATTGAAGTTGGTGGAGGTTTCTTCTTTAGTGCGGAGGGAGCACCTATTGCTAGAAATAGGCATGGTGTTCTAGGACGCACTGACATGCAGAAGCATTCATTGAGGTTTGGATCTGACGTTGATATGAATGTTGTTGGATCTAAATTTGAGTTGCAGGGAACAGAATGTAAACTTGCATCTATGTCAACTAGGATTACTGGTAGTATATTTGAGAATTCTTCTTATCAGCAGACTATGAGTGGTATGGAGATTACTATGTCTGCAGAGAACTCTATAGAGATGGTAACACCACATATTCTTCAGTTAATTAATATAGAAACTAGTGAGACACCTAAGAAGGTTACTGGATTACGTACAGTTATTAGGGGTGGATGTGAAACTATATTGAATCCAGCAGATCTTGAGAAATGGAAAATAAACTTAACATCAACTTCACCCCTTTATAATGAACCAATTACTAATGGGTTATTTAAGGTTGATGCTCTTGGAGGATCAATCAATATGAATAGTGGTAGTGGATCACCGTTCATGGTAGCTACAACCACTACTACGACTTCTAGTTCTGATGGTGGCATCAATACAACGTCCAGCTCTGAGTCCACTTCAGAAACTGGTGGAGGTAACTTGACACTGGGGTATTGATAGTGCTATTATACATAAGTAACTGAGGCACTCCATGGCTGATTCAAACGAACTCTACCTTGAACATGTTTTTATCAACATTTCAAAGAGGCAAATTAAATTGCTATCTGAGGATGGTTATGAGGACAAGGTGACTTTCAAATGGGATGAAGATGGTGCAGAAGGTTTCTTCGATACTGTCAATACCATTAAAGAGAATCTACCAGAAGAACTATTGACTATACATGACTGATTTTCAAGAGATAACTGAAGAGGAAGCGGTAGAACAACTACCCTTCCTCTTGACAATGTGTGAAAGAAATCGGACTGTTTGGAAAATCAAACGGAAAGATGGATCTGTTGCTCTACTATCTCCAGTTATGCAATCTGGTCCACCAGTAAATGAGGAAGTTCTTCAAGTTGTAGAGGAGTTTAGAAACAGTTATATTGCGACTAAGGAAAATGAAGAACGTTCCGAATTGGCAGCATCACTCCAAGAAAGAGCCGAAGCGTCACTTAAAACCTCGGATGTTGCAGCAAGCCAAAAAGCGTCTTAAAGTATTAAAGGCAAAACTTTTAAAATGAGAGTTAGTGAACCTATCGATATTATTGATGACTTCTTTGATGAGAAGACTCATAGGAAACTGTTTGAATTTTGTCAAAGAGCACAGTATAGATACGGGGAATGTGACGAGTATGGACTACCACCAGTGGGTATGGTATCAGATATCATGCCTACTGGTAATGTAGTATATGAAATTTTTAAGAGAGAGATAGAAGCAGAGTTTGAAGTGCTTAATAATCCTTACAGAATGTATATAAATCTTTTTACACCTGGTGAGCAACCATTCTGGCATAGAGATGGTAAAACAGGATCAACTTGTCTATATTATCCTAATCTAGAGTGGGAACCGAACTATCTTGGAGAGACACAGTTTTTAGTTGATGATGAAATTAGAGGAATTGTTCCTAAACCTAATAGGTTAGTAGCATTTGATGCTAATATCACACATAGAGCAACTACCTTTAGACAGGATCATAGATTCACTATTGCTATTAAGTACGCATGATTATTGAACCATTATTTTCAAATTTTATTGCATCTGATATAGTTGATGTTGATTGCGATAAAATAACTGAGTATATTAAAACTGTAGAACCTGGTTTACCTCTTCGTTTAGATACTCCAGAGTTGAGTGAAATTGTAGGATATGTTAATAGTAAGATACACGATTTCTCAAAGGCATACGGATTAACAAGTAAAGCAAACCCTAGACTCACAACAATCTGGGCAAATAGAAATAATGCTAGGGAACCTCTTAAACCTCATATTCATGGAACACACTGGATAAGTGTTATTTTTTATCCAGAAGCGGATATGGATTCTCCTGACTTAATCATTAAAAATCCAATCACTGAAATTATGGAATATGCTTGTCCATATCAGTATCAGGAATATGCAACTCAATATAATAGAGGAAGAATTACTATTGCACCTAAGAAAGGTTTAATGATAGCATTCCCTGCTTGGTGTCAGCATTGGGTAGATCCAGAATGTCCTCATGATAGTAATAGATATAGTCTTGCTTTTAATATTACATGTAGTCATATATCAGATAGTTATATCGAACACATTTATGCACCAAATTCAGGCATAGCGGATCTATATAGCAAAATACAGGGGCAGGATCCCTTATAAATAAAACCGTAGCCAATAGTGTAATTAATTTCCGTGGGAACCAAGAAGATTTCACAACTGGAAACAATATCGGATAGCAATATATCTGGAGAAGCAGTTCTTCCTATCGTTGTATCTGACCCTTTGATTCCTAACAGAAAAGCAAAAGTAAATCAGTTATTCAGAGGACTAGCACAAGGAACTAAGACAGATCCTGGACTAGCTTTTGACCTTGATAGAGATTCAGGACTATATCAATCAGCATATGATCAAATAGGTATTGCCTTTGGTGATGGTGGTTTGTATATGACTCGGATTGATAATGGTAATAGTAGCGTATCTTTGTATATGACTGCTATTGATGATGTCGCTAACAATGCTGATATAGTTTTTGCACCGAAAGGAACTGGTTCTGTTAAAGTAACAGGTCAGTTTTTGATGTCTGACGAGCAATTTCTTTTAGAAGATGCTCAAGGTCCGAAAATAAGATTTGAAGCAGGTAATGTTGGTACTGGTACTAATACCAGAATTATGACAATGCCTGAAATTACAGCAGGTAATGGAACTACTCTTGTAGGTGCTGATACTACACAAACATTAACGAATAAAACTCTTCTAATTGATGAAGATAATTTTGTTATTATTGATGGTGCTGAGGAAGCAATATTTCAGATAAATTGGCCCACAACTTCAGGAACTAGAAGATCATATTTCTTACCTGATGCTGGATCTGTAACAACTACTGCTGAACCTACTGCTACATCTTCTACACTATTAGATACAAAAACAGAACAGATTGTTTTATCGAAGACACTTGTTAGTCCAAAAATGTCTACCTCTGCTGAGGTTAGTGCATTTTGGGCACAGTTTAATACTTCTGCAATAACAGCAAATAGAACTATTACTGTTCCTGATCAAAATATTGAATTAGTTGGAACTGAATCTAACCAAAATCTACAGAATAAGATATATGAGAATATTGTATTTGCAGATCAAACGGATAATACTAAAAAGATAAGTATTATTGTTGATAATTCCAACACTCTCACTAATAGTGAGATGAAGTTCCCAGCTACCACAGTCCTAAATACTGGTGGTGGTAATGCTCTATTCAGTACAATAGTCACTGACTTAGCGACTCAATCTCTGGAGAATAAAACACTTATTCAACCAAAGATACAACAGTTATTGAATTCATCAGCAGCAGTAACTTTTGCAACTGATAATATTACAGCAAATAGGACAATTAAGTTCCCTGATGCTGACGCAACTCTCCTTTCAACGGAGAACGTTACTTTGGACGACGTTGCATTCGGTGCTGGTTTAGGTGCATCACACTTAACTGGTCGAACTAAGTTACAACAATTTTTCTACGCAGGATTCTAAATTAAAATGGCAACTCAAGGATTACTTGCACAATCTAAACCCGCAGCTAATACGGATACCGTGCTGTATTCTGGTCCTGTGGATAGTTCTGCAAGCACAGTTTTAACTGTAGCAAACGATGGCACAGGATCAGCGTTTGATGTCGGTATAAAAGATTACTCACAAAAATTAACTCTAGATGCATCAACTTATAAGTTGCATAAGGGTGATATAATTTCAAGGTATCAGGTAGATTTGAACACTGCTACACCATTAGCTGTTAGTGCTAATGTTCCAGCAGGTCAAGTGTTTACTTCTGCTGATAAAGAAAAGACTATGAAGTTCGAGTCTTATCTTATTCCTACTTTAACGACGTTCTTTGTTAAAGTTTTTTCAATTAGGCAGGTTACATTAGAAATGACTGCTGGTAACTTTGCTGTAGGAGACGCAATCAGTAAAGGAACTTCACCTAATGATACAACTGGTGTTGTTTATGATGTATTTGATGATACTGTAAACAACTTGATAATCCTTCAAATAGGACCATCAACCTTAAACGGCACAGGAACAGAATTTGGAGATGGTGATAGTGTTAACGTAGGTAGTAACGGTGCTGGAACTATATCAACTGGTGGTGTTGGAACAGCAAATAACGAATTTTGCTTTTCATTAACAACTGCTGGTGGAGTATATAAGATGTTTGTTAATGAAGGTATACAGGTCTTCACTGATAGAACATACAGATTTGATCTTGCCGATGCTACAATGAGTGGTAGAGATTTTAAAATCTCTGTTGAAGGAAACGGAGAATGGGGTCCTGATGGTGTTGCAGGAAACCTTGATGATGGAACTGAATATACTACTGGTAAGACCAGTAATGGAACTGCTGGTAGTGCTGGTGCTTATGTTCAATATGACTTAAGTGCTAACGCAAACCCAACTGCTGCATATTACTATTATGACGGTGGTACTGGAACTGCTTCTAATGCCAATTATGGTGGTTCAGATAGAACATTAGTAACAAGCACAGACTTTTCATATAATGCTTTCTGGGCATATGATGTAACAGGAACATGGGTAAACGGCACTGATACATTTACTTTTAGTGGTACAACTTATACTGTAAGTGGTCAAACTGCTGGTGCTTATGGTTATGTTCGTGACTATACTGGAACAACTCTTACCTTTATTAAGGGTGTAGGTTCTCCTGATTTTGCAGGAACAGATACATTCTATGATGTTCCCGCATTAGAAGGTGCAGAGAGAAATTTATGCACCGTCAACTCTGTTGATGTTGCCGATGCTGCTCTTGAAGTTTCTCATTATATTGCAAAAGGTCATGCGAATGCTGCAAATAATGTAGAAAGGATAACATCAATTGTTGTTGGTCCAGGTGAAACAGTTGTTATTAATAGTGCAACTCAAAATAATGTATTTAATTTGATAGGATTTGAGGATACTACAACCAGTTTCCCAACTAAGAACTATGTCGAGGGTTCTGGAACTCCATAATAAATAACTATAAAGCGAAATAGGTAATGTCCTTAACTAGACTAAAGAATATTATTACGTCCCGCACGGGACGTATTATCTACGTTAACCCAGACGATTTCGATGCTTCAGATGCTATCGATAATAGGGGTAACTCTGCTTTGCGTCCTTTTAAATCATTACAAAGGGCATTCCTAGAAGTAGCAAGATTTTCATATAGAGTTGGATTAAGTAATGACGAGTATGATGCTTTCAGTATCATGCTCTATCCTGCTGAGTATGTTGTAGACAATAGACCAGGCGAAGTATTATATACGAACGTTGCACCTATAGATGAGAACTCAAACTTAGATCTGACATCACCAAATAACGTCCTTTATAAATTTAATAGTTCAGAAGGTGGAATCATCGTTCCTAGAGGTTGTTCCGTTGTGGGTACTGACCTTCGTCGTACTAAAATTATTCCTAAGTATATTCCTTATCCGACGATTTACGCAGCGAAAGGAATTAATACAGAAGATCAAGTCCCACCTAACACAGCGATTTTTAAAGTAACTGGTGGTACTTATTTCTGGCAATTCTCATTCTTTGATGGTGCTGAAGAAGGAGTATATTTCAAACCAGATTCTACAGACACTATTGCACCTAAGTTCTCACACCATAAACTTACATGTTTTGAGTTTGCTGATGGTTTAAATCCATTATCAACTCTTATTTCAAATGGAACGGTTCCTAACGCAGATTATTCTGCTGTTCCAAATATATTAGAGAGAACTGACCTAGACATTTACTATCAGAAAGTATCTAAGGCATTCGCAACAATTCCTGATACTTCTGGTGATCCTGCTGCTGACCAAATTCAAGCACGTGTTGAGGAAAACAGAATCGTTGGTCCGATTTCTGATGAATATAGAGTTCTTCAGATTACACGTAATGGTAACACTGCAACTGCTGTTACTGTTGATGAATTTGATAACCCAAGAAATCATGGATTCTCTGTTGGTGTTAACATTAATATTTCTGGTGTTACTGGATCAACAGGTCCACAGTCAGAAGTTGACGCAAGTCTATACAATGGATCCTTTACTGTAACATCTGCATCTGGTAACGTATTCACTTACCAAATGTCAGCAGAACCTACTGGTAATGCTGTAGGTACTAATATTGCAGTTAAGACTGAGATTGATACTGTTGACTCAGCATCACCATACGCATTCAACCTATCACTAAGAAGTGTGTGGGGTATGAATGGTATGCACGCTAACGGTGCTAAGGCAACTGGTTTCAAATCAATGGTTGTTGCTCAGTTTACTGGACTGTCACTACAGAAAGATGACCGAGCGTTTGTAAGATATAATAATTCAACTGGTAACTATGATGTAGCAACTGCTGGAGATGGTGCTCACCTAGATGGTTTTGCTGAATACCGTAAAGGTTGGGGTCATATGCACATTAGGGCATCTGATGACGCATTCATTCAAGCGGTCTCTGTGTTCGCTGTGGGATTCTTTGCACACTTCACTGCTGAACGTGGTGCTGACATGTCTATTACTAACAGTAATAGTAACTTTGGTAATACTGCGTTAAGATCTGCTGGATTTAAAAAGAAATCATTCTCTAAAGATAAATCAGGTGCTATAACTCATATTATTCCACCTAAAGCATTGAATGTTATTTCAACAACTGGTTCTGGTACTGCTGGTGGTAGCACTATTACACTTGCTAATGATGGTAGTGTAAATGGTATTATTGAAGGTATGCTTGTTTTCGGAACGGGGATCGGAACGGGAGCGTCAGTTGGTTCAGTTAATACTAATACAAGGGTTATTACTTTAACTGTAATTAATACTGCTGATATTACTAATGGTAATATCATCTTTGGTGAAGAGACATCTGTCAACTGGACTAACATTGACATTCCAAGAACAAAAGCAATTAACTCTTCATTAGCAGGACAAGGTGGAACTCCTGGTACAAGATTATATCTCTATGGTTATATTGTTGAACAGTCACCACCAACAACAAGAGTTCAAGGATATGCTATTGGTGCTAGACAAGATGGTGAAGGAGCAAGTGCAGTAGCAGATAAGATTAACTGTTTACTTGTTGCATCTGGAGCAAGTGAAGCAACTATTCACTCAGCATCTATATCACCTTATGGTCCTAGTGTTTCTGGTGTTCCTGCTGGTGAACCAGGTTCTCCAATACAATATGACGCAAATACATATACTATTAATGGTGTAGCAGGTGTAGTTGGTGGTTGGTATCTATCTGTAGATTCTACTAACAATGGAATATATACTACACTTTCAGTTAACACTACCTATAATACAGTTAACTTTACTCCAACAACATTCCTTAAGAGAATACCTGACCCAAGAAACCTTGCTGACAGAACATATAGAGTTAGGTATGTAATTGATAAAGATAAGACTAATCCATTACCAAGAGATCCTATCTCTGGTTATGTAATGCAACCATTGAATAGTGATTCAACTTCTTATTCATTAGATAAATGTTTCTATTTGTATGATATTAATGTTGTTCAAGAATTTGAAAGAGGTGTTAAAGATGGTATCTATTACCTAACACTTCTTTGTGCATCGATTGCACCTTCAACATCTAACTTTAATGATAGATTCTTCTCACAAAACGTCAATGAGGTTTATCCTACGTTTGATAGAGATAACCCCCTTGCTGACCCTGATGCTTCTATTTCTATTGCCGATAACGAAATTATTGGATTGGTAAATGCAACTGATGGTGCAACTCCACCAGCAAAAGATCCTCAAAGATCAATTACTAAGGAATGCACAGAGTTCTTACTAACTGATACTGGATGGACACAACCAGGTACTACTCCAAACTATGACTCTGTTAATAAGAGATTATCTAACATAGAATTAACTGCACGAGCAGGTGATGAGGAAGTAAGAAAGATTAACATAAGGGAGAATAATGATGGAACAGTTGCACCAATCAACGTTGAGTTTAGACGACACTCAATCCTTAGATCAGGTAACCATACGTTTGAGTACCTCGGTTTCGGTCCAGGCAACTACTCCACAGCATTCCCTCAGACACAGGTCGAGACTCTATCACAAAACCAAGTTAGATTCTCACAGTCAATTAAAGAAGAAGCAGGTGTTGCTTTCTATTCAGGATTGAACTCAAATGGTGACCTATTCATTGGTAACCAGGTTATCAACCCAGTTACAGGTCAGATAACAAACGAAGATATTGCTCAGTTAAATGTTATTGGTGAAGAGAATACTACTATTGAAACCTTCTCTGAATTGGTTTTAACTGACAAACTTACTGTTATTGGTGGTGCATCCAACCAGTTAGAATCTATATTCGCTGGTCCTGTTACTTTCCAGAGACAGACAACGTTCCAAGATAACCTTTCATCAAGAAAGATATCTTACTATAACCAAGATGGTACTGTTATTAAGCAGACTTTACTTGCACCAGCATTAGGAACTGGATTGCCAGACTTCTCTAATATTACTAACTATGATACTCCTGCTGATGGAGACTTAGTTTATAACATCAACTGGTCACCAGGTAAATCCCTGGGTTGGATTCATTATAATCAGCAATGGAAAGAGTTTGGTTTAACCATGACTCAGGACATCAATATTGAGGAATTTAATAACACTACAGTCCTTGGTATTGGAACTGCACCTAATCAATATTATAGAGTAAAGGTTCTTGGTAACGTATTACTTGATGGAGATTTGGTTGTTACTGGTAATGGTGGTGTTGGTTCTGATAAGTATGTCACTCGAACATATACTGGTGATGGAACAACACTAACGTTTGCACTTACTGTTTATACTCCAGGTCCAAATGGTCCTATTCAGCATACAGCAAGTTCTGTTTTAGTATACTTAAATGGTGTAGCACAGATTGGTGGAACTAATTACACAGTTGACTCTAATGGTGCTAACGTCGTATTTGCTTCTGGTGATGCACCATTAGCAACAGATACAGTTCACATTGTTGAATTACCTATCTAAATAAATATATAAGGGGGATACGGTATAAAATATGGCAATCACAAGGATTAGTGGAAACCAAATAGCAGATACAACTGAAGCAGTTATAACTACTTTAAGTTTCCTGAATACTAATAGTGTATTCCGTCTACCAAGTGGAACGGAAGCACAAAGACCAACTGGTGTATCAGTTGGAACCATACGTTTCAATACTACTGCTGATAGTGCAGAAGTATATGCAAGTGATGATGGATCTGGTAATGCAGGTTGGATTGAGGTAGGTGCTGGTGGTGCCGTTATAGGTGATAAAGGACAGATTAGATGTAATAATGATACTATTGAAGAGAACCTTGATCTAGATCCTACTCTTGGTAATGAATTTAAAATTGGTTATATGTGTGGTAATGTTTCTGTAGGCAATGGTTATACTTTAACCGTTAATACGAATGCCACATTACACATGATTGGTGCAGAAGTTACACCATAAATAGTCTTATAAATCGGATAAAAAATGAGTACCTTAAGAGTTGCTTCTATTAAAGACCTGAGTGGATCCACTGGTTTTGTTCTAGCGTCCAATTCAGTGACAACGAACAATACGTTGGTTATTCCAGGTACTATACAGATAGATGGATCCATAACAGGATCAACAAACCAAATTTTACCTTCTCATTCTGGACAGAGTGGTAAGGCATTATTTTCTAATGGTTCGTCAGCATATTGGGATCAACCCCCTGCTGGTGATAACCTTACAAGTATGAGCGTGTTCACATCTTCAGGAACATGGAACAGACCATCTGATGTTAGATATATTAAAGTTCAAGTTATCGGAGGCGGTGGCGCAGGTGGTGGACATGGAGAAGGTGGTGGAGCAGGTGGATATTCTGAAGAAGTTATTGATGTTACAAGTATAAGTTCAGTTTATTGCACAGTATCAGGAGAATCAGGAGGAACATATTATAGAGGTGGAGCAGGAAACGGTGGATCATCTTCATTCGGTTCTTATCTATCTGCATCTGGAGGATATGGTGCTAATAGAAATCACCAGCATTGTGGTGGTTTAGGTGGAGTTGGATCAGGTGGAAACCTGAATATATATGGTGGTGGTGGAGACTCACACCACGGACGTTCATCACCTGGCGGTGGTGGATTCTGGGGAGGATCCGTTGCTGGAGGTCACCCTCAAGGTGGTAACTTCAGTCATAATCATCAAAACCATTCACCCCCTGGATCAGGTGGTGCAGGTGGTTACTTTAATGGTCATAGAGGATCTAATGGTAGACCTGGTATGATTGTTATTACACACTATAAGTAAAAGAAATGAGTAGTCTTAAGGTTCAAAATATAAGAGACGCTACTGGTACCTGTGGACTTACTAGAGATGGTTCTACTTGGAAGATTGATAACTCAACTGGTAATGGTAATCTAACTGTTAATACACTACAGATAGATGGTACTGTTACTGGTAACGCTTCTAATAGATTTTTACCATCTCAAAGTGGTGCTTCAGGTAAAATTCTTAAATCAAATGGTTCTACAGGTTTCTGGGAAACTTTTGATGGTCCTAGTGGTAACTTAACCAGTATGAATGTATATACTGGTAGTAGCACATGGAATAGACCAACTAACGTTCGTTATGTTCACGTCCAAGTAATTGGTGGTGGAGGAGGCGGCGGCGGTCACGGCGAAGGCGGTGGCGCAGGTGGATATTCTGAAGAAGTTATTAATGTAGAAAGCATTTCTTCTGTAAGTGTATCTGTATCTGGAGAATCAAGTGGAACTTACTATAGAGGCGGTGCTGGCAATGGAGGATCATCTTCGTTCGGAGGTTATCTCTCTGCTTCTGGTGGTTATGGTGCCAACAGAAATCACCAACACTGCGGTGGTCTTGGAGGCGTTGGATCAGGGGGTAATTTAAATATTTACGGTGGTGGTGGAGACCAACACCATGATGGTGGGTCATCAAACGCTAACTCTGGAAGAGGATTCTGGGGTGCTTGTGTAGCAGGTGGACATCCCCAAGGTGGTAATTTTTCACATAATCATCAAAACCATTCCCCACCTGGATCTGGTGGAAATGGCGGTTACTTTAATG
>VTLG01005813.1_pt1 | contig 37967 bp, 52 predicted proteins | sample 4694571 | NCBI WGS metagenome assembly VTLG01 (sample SAMN12604809, study PRJNA352737) | marine metagenome | biome: ENVO:00000447; feature: ENVO:00000209|ENVO:00000569|ENVO:01000036; material: ENVO:00002151; isolation source: viral sequences binned using virsorter ...
AACGAGAGTTATCTACTGGACATTCTAGAAAAGAATATGCGTTCTCAATGGGAATGCGACCAATTAAAGTTTGTCCAAAATTACCAATAGAAGATGGTATTCATGCGGGTCAGATATTATTAGCCAAGACTTATATTGATCGTTCTAATTGCAAACCGTTTTTAGATGCAATGAAATGGTATCATAGGAAATGGTTAGATAAACAAAGAGTTTTTTCAAAGCCAGTACATGATCATTCATCGCATTATGCAGATGCTTGGAGAACGGCTGCAATAGCAATCCAGGAATTAGATATGAATGAAAATAAAAAACTTGAAAAATATGCGTCAGGCACAAACTATAACCCCCTAGAGATAAGGAATTAAGACAATGGGATTTTTAAAACCAAAAAAGCCAGTTGCACCACCACCTCCTCCGCCAGCTCCAGTTTTACCGCCAGCAACGGCACAGGAACAATATACAACACCTGAAGGAAATATGACAACGGTAGACACGGAAGTAGCAAAAAAAATATCTAAAAAGAAAAAAGGCTATACCGAAACAATTATGACAAGTACAAAAGGTGATACAAGTACACCTGATATTTATAGAAAAACTTTATTAGGTGCATAATGGGTGCGAGTACAGCAACAAGACAAAGAAAATCTAAAGATAAATCTAATCAAAAGCAAGCAAAAGGAATTAAAGAAGTTGTTTCAAAAAAACTTGGTTTAAAAACAACTGTTCCAGGACCATTTGATTATATGAAAGATGAAAAGAAAACACTTGCGTATAATTTAGAAGGTAAAGACAGAAAATTTTACGGAAAAGAAGCATCAAAATTAACAAATGATGAAATGGTAAAAAGAGGTTTAGTAAAAGAAGGTAATTATTTTAAACAAGAAGGTGGTAACTTTATTCGTATTAGTAAAAAAGAAGGTCAAAGATTATATGCTGCTGGAGATTCTAGTATTAGTAGATCAGTACAAGGTAACTCAAATGCCAAAACAATAAAATTTGGAAAGTCAAGCGGTGCAATGGGTAGTGGAGATCCAACAGGTGCAATGACAAGTATACCAATTTCAAAAGAAATGTTGCAACGACAAAATAAAATTATAGGTTTAACAACAGCCGCATTATCATTTGCTGTACCAGGTATAGGGGGAACGGCATTACGATATAATGCAACAAAAAGTTTAGCCGATGCTGCACAATCTCAACCAGCATACAACGAATACATGAGTAAATTTCAAGCAAAACAATCAGGAAAAAAATTTACTAGCACTCGTAATTTATTTGGTTTGTTACAAACTCAACATAGTAAAAAAACATTAGGACAATAAATGAAAACAGCAAATGAAGTAGCCGAACAATTTAATAAATTAAAATCAAAGCGAGCAAATTGGGAAAGCCATTGGCAAGAAATAGCTGATTATGTTTTACCTAGAAGAGCCGATGTAACTAAATCCCGTTCATCAGGCGATAAAAGAACAACTTTAATATTTGATGGTACAGCTCTTCACGCATGTGAATTGTTGTCATCATCGTTGCACGGTATGTTAACGAATGCAGCAACTCCGTGGTTTAGCATGCGTTTCAAAAATGAAATGTTGGCATCCGATGAAGAAAGCAGAGAATGGCTAGAAGCCTGTACGCAATCAATGTACATTGCTTTAGATCGGTCCAACTTTCAGCAAGAAATACATGAACTGTACACAGATTTAGTAACATTCGGCACATCGTGCATGATGATTGAAGAAGATCCACAAAAGTTATTACGATTTTCAACAAGGCACATAAAAGAAATATACATCAGCGAAAGTGATAAAGGTGTTGTAGATACCGTACACCGTGAATTTAAGATGACAGCTAGAGCTGCGTATCAACGATTTGGTGAAAATTTATCAAGACGATTAAAAAAAATAGCTGAAGCTAATCCGTATGATGAAGTAACAATACACCAATGCGTAAAGCCTAATGATCAACAAAATCCATATAAAATGGATGATCAATCAATGGCATTTACCAGTATTTATTATGATTACGAAGATAAAAAAATAATATCTGTTTCAGGATTTAATGAATTTCCTTTTGTTGTACCACGATGGTTAAAGTCATCTAGCGAAATGTATGGCAGATCACCATCCATGACCGCACTCCCAGACATTAAAATGATAAACAAAATGTCGGAAACAACAATTAAAGCTGCACAAAAAATGGTTGATCCACCATTACTTGTTCCTGATGACAGTTTTGTCTTACCTGTAAGAACACAACCAGGCGGATTAAATTATTATCGTTCTGGTACAAGAGATAGAATAGAACCATTAAATATTGGTGCAAATACTCCAGTTGGTTTAAATTTAGAAGATCAACGAAGAGAAGCAATTAGACAAGCATATTTTGTGGACCAATTATTAATGTCACAAGATGTACGAATGACTGCAACAGAAGTAATGCAACGAAACGAAGAAAAAATGCGTTTACTTGCTCCTGTACTTGGACGATTGCAATCTGAAATGCTACAACCTCTTATTACTAGATGTTTTAATATTTTACTGCGTAAAGAAATGTTACCAACTCCTCCCGTATCTTTGCAAGGTCAAACAGTTGATATTGAGTATGTATCACCGCTTGCTCGTTCACAGCGAACAGGCGATGTACAGGCAATATTACGATCATTAGAAATAATTTCACCATTGGCACAAATGATGCCTGTAATGGATTATTTGGACCCTGATAAACTTGTTAAACATATTACAGATGTATTAGGTGTACCAAGAAAAATATTACGGTCTGACCAAGAGGTTGCAATGATTAGACAACAACAAATGGAAGCCGCACAACAACAAGCTCAACTCGATCAAGCATCACAAATGGCAGAAGCGGGTGGCAAAGCAGCTCCATTATTAAAAGAGGTAAATAATGCCTAGTCAAGAAGAATTGATTAATCAGTTGCGAGAAACCTATAAAAAAGTATTTGAATCGGCTGAAGGTGCAATAGTGATGAAAGATATAGAAAACAGATGTGGATATAACACATCTACCTTTTCTAAAGAATCTTCCCACGAAACAGCATTTTTAGAAGGACAGCGAGCAGTCGTATTATTCATTAAATCAATGCTAACACGACCACCAATGAAAAAGGAGAAAAAATAATGGCTGAAGAACAGACAACTGCACCTGAAGTGCAATCTGAACAACCAATAGAACAACCAGTACAATCAGAACAAAGTTTTATTGATACATTACCTGAAGATGTGCGAGCAGAACCATCTTTAAAAAATTTTCAAGATGCTGGACAATTAGCAAAAAGTTATGTTCATGCACAACGAATGGTTGGTGCGGATAAAATATCCGTTCCAACAAAACATGCAACTGATGAGGATTGGAATCAAGTATTTTCTAAACTTGGTGTTCCTGACTCACCTGATAAGTATGAAGTAAAATATGAATTACAAGAAGGAGCAAATGAAACACCTGTAAAAAATTTTATTGAAGAAGCACATAAATTAAATTTATTACCACACCAAGTACAAGGTGTGTTAAATTATTATTCTCAATTAGAACAAGGTGTTAATGATACTCAACAAAAAGATATGGAGTTAAATAAGATTGAAAATGAATCTTCGTTGCGTAAAGAATGGGGATTAGCTTACGATAAAAAAATGAATGCAGCAAACGGTGTATTTAAAAATTTTTTTGCAACAGATTTAGCAGATGTTAAATTGCAAGATGGTACTCCTCTTGGCAATCATCCTGGCTTTGTTCGTTCATTAAGTGAAATGGCAAACAAGTTTAGTGAAGATAGCATGGGAACTAATCAGGAAGAGTCTGGTGGTATAACTCCAGCAGAAGCAGATAGAGAAATACAAAAAATATTAGGTGATCAAAATCATCCGTATTTTCAAAAAAATCATCCTGGACATCAAGCAGCAGTTGACGAAATGTTTAAATTGAATAATATGAAATTTGGAGTTTCATCAGGGTAGTCTTTATAAGATCCTGATTGACAATCTGAACAGAAGATCGGCTATCAGCCGTTAAATGAAGATTAACCTACATCGTAGATAATTACTCGACACTTAACCTTTTCACTAAATAGGAGGCAATTATGTCAAGTGAAATTACCACAGCTTTTGTACAGCAATATTCAAATAATGTACAAATGCTAGCACAACAAATGGGTAGCCGTTTGCGTGAAGCTGTGGATGTGGAATCTGTAACTGGTAAGAATGCTTACTTTGATCAAGTTGGTTCAACTTCGGCTCAAGTAAGAAGTTCTCGTCATGCAGATACACCACAAATTGATACTCCTCATTCTAGAAGAAGAGTTTCATTAGCTGATTACGAGTGGGCTGATCTAATTGACGATCAGGACAAAGTAAGAATGCTGATAGACCCGACTTCAAGCTATGCCAAAGCTGCTGCCGCAGCAATGGGTCGTAGCATGGATGATGTAATCATTACAGCTTTAGGCGGCACAGCCTTTACGGGAGAAACTGGCTCTACGAGTACAGCTCTTCCAAGCACTCAAAAGTTTGCAACTGCGTCACAATCTGACGGATTAACAATTGCAAAACTTCTTGATGCAAAAAAGAAACTGGATCTAAAAGATGTAGATCCATCATTAAAACGCTATGTAGTTTGTGGAGCAACTCAAATAAGTGATTTGTTAAACACTACAGAAGTTAAAAACTCTGACTTTAATACTGTTAAAGCTTTGGCAATGGGTCAAATTGATTCTTATCTTGGTTTTAAATTTATTATGTCAAACAGACTTAACTTTGATGCAACTAACACGGATGACAGACATGTTTTTGCTTTCACCGAAGATGCTGTAAAACTTGCTATAGGCAAGGATGTTACTGCAAGAATAGATGAGAGAGCTGATAAATCATACAGCACTCAAGTTTATTATTGTATGTCCATTGGAGCAACTCGTATGGAAGAAGAAAAAGTAGTTCAAATTCCGTGTGACGAATAATAGGAGGGATAGATGGCTGTTACAACTCAAAAATCAACCGAGTACACTAACGAAACTGCTACCCCTGTTGTTAATAATTATCCAACAGAAGATCACGGTAAAGTTAGAATTATGTTCTTCACTCACAACCAAGATGGTGCGGGTGATGCTAATTCAACTGTTACACTTGGAAAACTACCAGCGGGTAGAGTAAGAGTGATAGGTGGTCTGTCTAGATTCTATTGTAACTGGACTACAAGTTCACAAACAATGGATATTGGATGGGAAGCATTTACAGCACAAGACGGTACAACAACTGCGGCAGATGCCGATGGTTTAGTTGACGGTCTTGATGTTGATACTGCTGGTTACTTTGCACTAGAAAGTGCATTAGCAGCAGAAAAAGCAACTGGCGGAACGCATCTTTTCGAAAGTAAAGATGGTGTTACTATCGTTGCCAAAGCTATTGCAGCTATGGTAGATGATGATGACTTAGTTGGTTACATTTCTTATGTAATTGACTAATCTGCAATTTAGAGGGGGTTTATCCCCCTCTTTTTTTTTATAGGAGAATAATTTATGGCTAAAAAAGGATTATACGCAAATATTAATGCAAGAAAAAAAGCGGGTACATCTAGATCAAAATCAAAATCAACAATAACCTCAAAATCATATTCAAATATGAAAGCTGGGTTTCCAAAAAAGAAAAAATAAATGGCATCAAAAGTAGAAATATGTAACTCCGCATTAAATATGTTAGGAGCAAACAATATTACAGACATTACAGAAGATAGTAAAAATGCAAGATTGCTAAACCAAAGGTATAATCCTATTAGGGATGCAGTTTTTCGTATGCACACATGGAATTGTTTAATTAAACGAGTAGAACTTGCACAAGATACGGACACTCCTACACATGAATATGAAAAACAATATACTTTACCATCAGACTGTTTGCGTGTGTTAAAAATTGGTGGTCATCATAATGGGTCATCATCAGATTTAGATAATGGACAAAAATTTAAAGTTGAAGGAAGAAAAATTATAACAGATGAACCAACAATTTATTTATTATATATTTCAAAAATTGATGATGTAAATGAATACGACACACTATTACAAGAAACTATTGCAGCAAAATTAGCATCAGAATTATGTTATGCCATAACATCATCTACATCCCTCGCAACACAAATGAATGAATTGTATAAAGAGAAATTGCGTGAAGCTCGTCATGTAGATTCAAGTGAAGGTACTGCTGAATCATTAGATGCAAGTACATTTATTAATTCGAGGTATTAATGGCAAGGCAAACAGTAGCCTTTACAAACTTTACGGCTGGTGAATTATCACCTCGTTTGGATGGCAGAACAGATTTAGCAAAATATTTTAATGGTTCTAAAACTTTACAAAATATGGTGGTACATCCTCATGGTGGAGCAAGCCGCAGACCTGGCACAAAATTTATCCATGAAGTTAAATCAAGTTCCGCAAAAACTAGACTTATACCTTTTGAGTTTTCAACAACACAAACTTATATATTAGAACTTGGTAATGAATACATGCGTTTTTATAAAGATGGCGGTATTATTACAGAAGGTAATAAAACAATTTCTGCTATTACTAAAGCTAATCCAGCCGTTGTAACAGCAACATCCCATGGATATTCTAACGGGGATCATGTTATTATTTCAAGTGTTGTGGGAATGGTTCAAGTTAATAATAGAACTTTTAAAGTTGCCAACAAAACAACAAATACTTTTGAATTACAAGATGTAGATGGAAATAACATTGATAGTTCAGATAATTATCAAACATATTCCTCTGCTGGTGTAGCAAATAAAATTTATGAAATTGCAACACCTTATACAACGGCAAATATACCAACGGTAAAATTTGCACAAAGTGCTGATTTAATGTATCTGGTGCATCCAAGTTATGCTATTCGTCAATTAACACGAACTGCTCATACATCATGGACTTTAACTGCACCAACACTAACAACATCAGCCAATAAAACAGTAAGCGGTGTAACAAAAGCCAATCCTGGAGTTGTTACCACTTCCACAGATCACGGTTATACAGAAGGTGATTTTGTTACCTTTACAAACATTGGTGGTATGACACAACTTAACGGCAATGTTTATAAAGTGGGAACAGTTGGATCATCAACAACTTTTAATTTACAAGATGCAAGTGGTACAAATTTAAACACAGGTAGTTATGGTACATTTTCTGCTGGTGGTTCAGATACCGTTAATAAATTAACTGATCCTGTTTTAAATACCACAACTGATTATTATCCAAGTTCAGTTACCTTTTTTGAACAACGACTTGTTTTTGCTGGATCAAATAATAATCCGCAATCAGTATGGTTTAGTAAGTCTGCTGATTATACAAATTTTACAACGGGAGTAAATGATACGGATGCAATGGTGTACACGATTGCATCGAATAAAGTAAATGCTATTCGTTTTATGTCAGCACAACGATCCTTAATTATAGGAACTGTTGGTGGTGAATTTGTTGTAAGTGCCTCTGGTACAACTTCACCCATTACACCGACTAACATTCAGATACAAAGACAAACAGCACACGGAGCTGCAAACCAGGATGCAATACAAATTGAAAATGTTACAATGTTTTTGCAACGAGCAAAAAGAAAAATTCGTGAACTTACTTACAATTTGAATATTGACCAGTATCAAACGCAAGATATGACATTATTGGCAGAACATATTACCGATGGTGGTATTCTTGAAATGGCATATCAACAAGAACCAGATTCTATTTTATGGTGTGTTAGATCTGATGGTACTTTACTTGGCTTTACTTATGCAAGAGCAGAAGAAGTTGTTGGATGGCATAAACATATTTTAGGTGGAGTATTTGGTGAGGCAACTATTACCGTATCAGATTACGGCAATATTGCGACAGGTACAACAATTACTATTACTAAATCAGATGGATCGTCTGTTACATTTACATCCGAAGCTGCTGGTGGCACTTCACCGTCAAGCTCAACAGGATGGCGACCAAATGAAGGTAATAATACTACGGCTGATAATATTTATACAGCGGTCAATGCACATGCTGATTTCACGGTAGCCAATCCTTCCGCAGCCGTTGTTACAATTAAAGAAACATCTAAAACAGGCACATCGCCAATTAGTATTACAACATCAGATACAACAAGATTAGCAACAGCTAATGAAGGTCAAGCGGTAGTGGAAAGTGTGGCAACTATACCAACGGACTCTAATGAAGATCAATTATATTTAATTGTTAAAAGAACGATTGATGGCACAACTAGACGATATGTAGAATTTTTACAAAATTTTGATTACGGCACAGACCAAGCCGATGGTTTTTATGTTGATAGTGGATTAACATATTCAGGTACATCAACTACTGCTATTACTGGATTAGAACACTTGGAAGGTGAAAGTGTTACTATTTTAGCAGATGGTTCATCCCATCCAGTTAAAAGTGTTGCAAGTGGACCTGTGATGACAGGTGGATCTTTAACTTTAGATCGTTCCGCAACAAAAGCTCAAATAGGTTTACCGTATGATTCTATATTACAAACTATGCGTATTGAAAGCCAAAGTGAAGAAGGTACTTCTCAATCACGCACAAAAAGAATTAATGAAGTTACAATCAGGTTGCATGAAACAGTTGGTGTAGAAGTTGGACCAAGTTTATCCGATATGGAACGCATACCGTTTCGTTCAAGTGCAGCATCAATGGACACAGCCGTGCCTCTTTTTACAGGAGATAAACAAGTTGAGTTCCGTGATGATTTTAATACAGATGGATATATTTTTGTTCGTCAAACACAACCTTTACCATTAACTATTTTATCAATCTATCCTCGCATTACAGTTAATAGTGGTTAATTTAGATTTAATAGAATTTAAAAAAGATCATGCGCATGTCATGGTGAATGCCTTAATGAATGATCCAATGGTACAATTAGATGACAAGTATCACGAACAACTAGATGGATTAGAAGTACCTGGTATGTCTTTTACAGCAGTAAAAGATAATAAAATTATTTGTTCAGGTGGTGTTATTCCTGTGTGGGATAAAGTATTTGAAGGTTGGGTCATGGGATCACATCTTATTTGGCAAAATAGAATTTCGGCTGCAAAAATAATTAAAAAAGGAATGGAATTTTTAATACAAGAAAATAATATTGTACGACTGCAAACGGCAGTTAAAAAAGATTTTATTTTAGGTCATCGTTTTGCACAATGGCTAGGAATGGAAAAAGAAGGAATAATGAAAAAATATCAAAATAACGAAGATTACATTCGTTTTGCAAGGATTATATAATGGCACCTCCAGTTGTAATGGCGATAGGTGCTGGTGTTAGTGCCGTTGGAAGTTTATTAGGCGGAAAAGCGGCTATGGCTGCTGGTTCATATCAACAAAGTATTGCCGAAAGAAATGCTGGTGTTTATGAAAATAAAGCTGATCAGGCACTTGATATTGGTAATCGTAATGTAAAAGTATTTAATAAAGCTTTTGCTAAACAACAAGCAGCAACGGAATCTGCTTATATTGCTGCTGGTGTTAAATTATCTGGTACTCCTCTTGAAATTTTAGAATATAATTTAGCGGAAGCAGAACTTGAATCTTTAAATATTATGTATGATGCAAGAATGCAAAATTATGATTTTAAACAGCAAGCTGTATTAGCTCGTATGCAAGGCAACTTAGCAATGTTTCAAGCACGACAACAACGAACAGCTTCATATCTTAATACGGCTGGTACTCTTATTAATGTGTATGGAACAAATAAACTTATTACAACACAGGCAGCTAATCAGAAAATTTTAACAGATCAAATGATTAAAAATCAAAATAAATTAATTGCATCTAATAACAATTTATCAATAAAACTTAATAAATTAAATTTAGATAATACTTTTAAGGTTGAAGAAAAGTATGGAAATTTATTGAGCAATTAACATGGTACAAATTCCTACATATACAAGCGAAGGCAATCCACAAAAAACAAGTGGTGTTATATCGCAAATTCCTAATATAAGTGATGCAGCAACATTGCCGTATAGAACTTTATCTAATCAAGCAGATAATATTACAAATTTAGCTTTAAAATTTCAGCAACAAAATAAAAATTTTGAAAGTCAATCATATAAATTAAATAAAGAACAAGAAGTTGCAGAACTGCGTATTAATGAAAAATATAAAGCGGATGTAACTAAATTAAATGATAAACTTGCAAATGATTTTAAAATTTTACAATTACGATTAGATCGTAAAACATTATTAAAATCAACTCTTAATAATATATTACCACAGCTTAATGAAATTAAATTAACAGCAAGTACCAATTCTAATACTTTAAAAGCAAAAGAAGAATACGATACATCATTTAAACAAATAATTGAAAATGCTAAACTTAACATTGATGACAAAGTTGTTAAACAAATGTTTGAAATGGAAATTGGAAATTTGTATGCAACAGAATCTCAACAAGTTGATAGTTATATTCGTAAAAATTCTATTACTAATGCTAAAATAGTTTTAGAAACAGAAAAAGAAAAATTATTTCACGATTATATTACTAATCCTTCAGACCGACCAATTATATTGCAAAAATTATTTAGTTTAGATCCTGATGCTCCAGGTATATTTATGGAAGCGGCATTAGATCAAATCCTAGATGTTCCTCCCCAGCTAGCCGTACAAGCAGCACAAGTAGAATTATTTACGATTGAAGCAGAAAAACTTGTTGATGAAAATCCAAAAGAATTTTTAAATTTATTAGAACAAGGATATTGGAAAGGAAAAATACTTACTACCAATATTCCAAAATTAAAAGATGCGGCTATAGATAAAGCAAGAGCAATGGATGTTGATTTTCTTACTACACACATGCCAGTTGATCCTAATATGGATATTGATGTTGCAGAAGAATTATATAAACAAGCTATTGGTGGTGACTTTGGTGGTGATGAAATAAAACAATCTATTTATCAAAACTTAGATCAAGAAGGAAAAGCAGATTTTATTACAGCTATTAATCAGCAACGATCTCATGTTCGAGCAGAAATTAGTTTTCAACAAGGTCAAGAACAACGAGCTGAAATAGATGCAAATAACGAATTATATACAGATACTTATGAAAAAATTGTTTCAGGTGATTTAGCAGTAAGTGATATTGATGCGTTACAATTTGAAGGAAAATTAGGTGTTGAATATAAAACTGCTTTAAAAAATCTTATTGCAAAAAGAGAAGAGGGAACATTAGTATCGGATGCTGGATTAGAATTATATGACCAGGCATTTAAAATGATTATGAACGGAGATATTACATCTGTAACAGATAAAGTTATTCCAACAAATGATGGACCTAAAAGTATTATGGATATTACAGGCGGTGAAGATGGTATTGGTTTTTCACAATCAAAAGAACTCTACAGCTTAATTATTAATAGAAATAATGAAGATGTTATGTTTCAAAAAAGTGCTTTTCAAGATTTTCTTAATTCTTATAAAGAGCAAATTTTAGGCAATCCGCTTTACCAAAAATTTAATACACAGTCAGAATCACGGTTTTTTGATTTTTCTTTAATAATGAAACAAGCTTATGAACAAGGAATTAAAGAAGGAAAATCTCCATATAATTTATTAAATTCTAGTTCTGATGATTTTATATTAAAAAATATTGCCGAGTTTATTCCAAGTGATGAACAACTAACAGATGAATTATTACAATCTATGGGTGTTAATGTTCCTAATGATGAAAATTTACCGCCACAAAAAAAATCTGGTCAATCTGTAGAAGAATGGTTGAATAGCGATGAATACAAAACTTGGGAAAATAATCAGTAATGTCTGGAGAAGGTTTTACACAATTAGAAAATTTAGAAAAAGGAGGATTTTCTAAATCGGAGATTAATGATTACCGTGAAAAAAAAACTTTGCATTTACAGCAAGGCGGATTTAGCACAACAGAAATAAAAGATTACTGGGGAATTACAGAGCCTAAAACAAATATTGCTTCAGAATATTGGAATAATATTGTTAATACTTTTAAAGAACCAGTTAAACAAGTACAAAAATTTGATGTTAAAAGTCCAGAGGTTACAGAACCACAAAAAAAAATGGATCAAATTTTAGCTGATTATCAAGCAGATAAAATTGATAAAGTTAAATTTGACTCATTAATGAACGAACAAAATAAAATATTACAAAATTTAGAACAAGAAACACAAACAGAAGTATTAGGCATTACAGCAGATGATATTACTTCTATACCAGGTAAAATAAAAGAAGGTGCAGTTGGCGAAGAATTTGAATTTTCAAAATATTGGGAAAAAGGATTAAGTCAAAGTATATTTAATTTAGCTTATCAATATCACACCGATGGCAAACTCCCAGACTCTTTTATGCAAGAAGAATTTGCTGATACTGGACATCTAGAAAGAGCCATACAAAGTTTTGGTACAATATTACCAGATCTTCCTGTTTATATTGCTGGTGGTGCAGTTGGTTTATATATAACTCGTAATAAAACTGGTGCTGCTGCTAGTGCGGGTTTTACTGCTGGTGTTGTTCGAGAAATGTATATGCAAGCGTTAATACGAGGGGATGTAGATACATTTTCAGAATGGTGGGATATATTTATTAAAGAAGGATTAAAAGCTGGTGGCAAGGAAGCTTTACTTCTTGGATCGGCATCATTTGCTGGTAGTTTTGGTAATAATCAAATTACACAATTTATTAATATGTATGCTGCTTTTGTTGGTGTGGGTGCAGCATTAGAACAAAAAATGCCAACAAAAGATGAGTTAATTAATACTGCATTAGTTCTTGGTGGTTTACAATTTAGTGGTGCTGCTATTGTTAAAACAAATGAATTAATTGTTAAAAATTCAAATAAAACACCGCTTGAAACAGTTAATGAAACAATTATAAAACCAGAGGTAAGAGAAAAAGTAGTTAGTAAAAATTTAGACATTGTTGAAACAAAACCTGTTGAAGTAAAAGAAACTAAACCTATTGAAACAAAAGAAAAAATTATTGAAAAAATAGAAGTATTAGAAAAAGAATTAAAAACATTAGAAACTAAAGATGCAAAAGAAGTACAAACAAAAGAAACAAAAAAAATAGATGAAGATCTTTTAGATATTCCAGAATTTTTAAGAAAAGAAGCAGAAAAAGACTCAAAACCAATTGAAACAAAAGATGCAAAAGAAGTAGAAGTAAAACCTAATGAACGCATTACTGAAATAAAAAATGAAATTGTAAAAGAAAAAGAAAAATTAGAAATAGTTAAAAAAGAATTAAAAGAAATAGAAGTAAAAGAAATTGAAACAGAGGTAAAATTAAATCAAGATTTACAACCAAAAGCAGAATTAAAAACATTAGAAATAGAATTAAAAGTTGCAGAAAAAAATAAAAATAAAACTGAAATTAAACAAATAAAAAAAGATATTAAAGTAAAACAAAAAGAAATAAAAATTGCAGAAAAAAATATTAAAGAAATAAAAGAGTCTAAAGAAATTGAAACTCAAATTAGTTTTGAAACAGTAAAAGAAGGAAAAAAAACAAAAGATTATATTAATGATATAGCAGAAAATTTTTTAGATAAATTACATCCTATTTTTCGTGCTGTTAAACGAGTAGAAAATAAAACAACCGTTAAGGATAAACTTAATCCGTATGAAACATTTCGTATTCAACCAGGTTTAATTGGTCGTGCAATTACTTTTTTAGAAAAAGGTACAATTAATGCTAAAGATTTATCTATAAACGGTAAATCGTGGAGATCTATTTTAGAGCCAATTAAAACAGAAATAGAATACAAAGCATTAGCAACATACATTACAGCAAAAAGAGGATTAGAAAAAATAGCACAAGGAATAGAAGTTGGTTTTTCAAAAGCATCTGCTTTAAAAATTGTTAATAAATATAAATCTCAATACGATACAATTGCAAAAGAATTAACTGCGTATAACAAACGATTATTAGATTATATGTTGGAAAAACAAATGTTAAGTAAAGAAGCATATAAAGTAATGGTTGAAGCAAACAAAGATTATGTTCCTTTTTCCAGAGTTATAGATGCTAAAGGTAATAAAATAAATGAAGCTGTTACTAATCCTTTAAAACAAATGAAGGGTAGTAAAAAGAAAATTATTGATCCAATAGAAACCATGTATAATAACACGGTTCATTTTATTGCTTTATCTGAACGCAATGCCGCTTTTATTAAATTTATAGAAATGGTGGAAGCAAATGCCAAAGACTTTCCAGAAATATTTAAAGCAAAAAAAACAGCAAAAGCTATTAAAGTAACAAAAAAAGAATTAGAAAATGTTGTAACAGACGCATCTAAAATATCAGAAAAAGCTGCTGAAGGTTTTACTATCTTTAGAAAAGATGGCAATGTTGTTAGTAATAAAGAAATTGCTTTTATGCGTAATGGCAAATTAGAAGTATGGGAAGTGGGTAATGAACTTGCTAATACTTTTAAAAATTTTGACTCATTCCAAGCATCATTAATTACAAAAATATTAGCACAACCATCAAAATTATTGCGTGCTGGTTCAACTCTTGCACCAGAATTTATGGTCAAAAATATTATGAGAGATTCAGTAACGGCTGCTTTGTTTAGCCGTTCAAATACTATTCCTATTGTTGCACAATTTAGAGGTTTATTTCATATGATTATGGGTAAACGATTTGGCGGTGAAATGTATCAGAAATGGATTAAGTCTGGTGGACTACAATCTATGGTAACAAGTATGGATAGAACCTACTTTGCCAAAAATGTTAAAAAAGAATTAATTAATACTAAACCATATAACATGTTAAAAAGTCCTCTTGAAATGCTCCGTATTTTATCAGAGGGTTTTGAAACTGTTACAAGGTTAGGTGAATTTTCAACTGCATACAGAAAAGCAAAAAAAGCGGGATTATCAGAAAAAGATGCTGTTGAAAGAGCTGGTTTTGAAGGTAGAGATGTAACGATAGATTTTAAAAAATCTGGTTCACAAATTCAAGCATGGAATTTAGTTTCGGCATTTTTTAATGCAAGACTTCAAGGTTATGCCAAAATATTTGATGGTTTTAAAAATAGACCAGTACAAACAATGACAAAAGTATCAGCATACATTGTTGCACCAAGTGTTTTATTATGGATTAGAAACCATGATGATCCAATTTATCAAGCATTACCAAGGTGGCAAAAATCTTTGTTTTGGATATGGGTTGGGGATGATGGAGTTGTTCGTAGAGTTCCTAAACCATTTGAGCCAGGAATAATTTTTGGAACAGGAACAGAATTATTATTAGATTATATTAATTCAAAACAACCTAAAAAAATAAAAAATTTTATAAAAGAATTAGCAGTTACAAATTTAAAAAATTTAATGCCAATTCCTACTGCTGCCGTTCCTTTTATTGAACAAAAATTTAATACCAGTTTATTTACTAACAGACCTATTGTTGCAAGAGATCAAGAAGGTATATTGCCTGAATACCAATGGACCGAATATACAAGTGAAACAGCAAAAGTTATTGGTACAGGACTTCGTTATATATTAGGCGATCAATCAACATGGACAAGTCCAGCAAGAATAGATGCTGTAATAAATAACTGGACTGGTACATTAGGTAGACATCTTGTTGATTTTGCCGATAAAGCACTTATAGCAAGTGGTGCAGTTGAAGATCCTGTAAAACCAGCAGATACTTTGGCTGATTATCCTATTATAAAAGCATTTATTGTTCGCAATCCTAGTGCTGGATCAGAGCATATAGAAGATTTTTATAAAAATTATATGCCGATTAAAAAAAGAATAGATACCATAAATTCTCTTACAGAACCGCTTGAAGTTAAAAAACAACTTAATATTTTAGCAAATGAGATAGGAATGGAAACAACAGTATTAATTGGTTTTGCTGATGCTTTGTCAAATCAACGAAAATTAATAGATACTATTACAAAAAACAAAAACATTCATCCAGATGAAAAAAGGCAAATTATAGATGATACTTACCGTATGATGATTATGATTGCTAAACGAGGAAATGAATTAATTTCTAAATAAAATTATTGAACACTATTGACAATTACTATATGAAATAAGGATAAACTAACCCAATAATGTTGGTTAGTTATTTTTATTTCCCCAAACAACAAGGATAAGATGACAATTTCGTCAACAACGACAAAAAATTCCTATAGTGGAAATGGCTCGACAACAGCTTTTGCCTATACTTTTTTTATTCCAACATCTTCTGATATTCAAGTTATTGAACGATCAAGTGCTGGAGTAGAAACAGTAAAATCAGAAGGAACTGGTTCAACTAATTATAGTATATCAGGTGTAGGTAGTTCGTCAGGTGGCACAGTTACTATGGTAACAGCTCCAGCTAGTGGTACAACATTGGTTTTAAGACGATCAACAACACAGACACAAACAACAGATTATGTTGCTAATGATCCTTTTCCAGCCGAAACGCATGAATCTGCTCTTGATAAGCTAACAATTATTGCACAGGATTTACAAGAAGAAATGGATAGATCTTTTAAGGTATCCAGAACAAATACAATTACTTCTTCTACTTTTACAACATCTGCAACAGAGAGAGCAAATAAAGCTGTTGGATTTGATAGTTCAGGTGACTTAACTGTTTTATCTGATTTTAATCCCGCTGGCGGTGATAGTGCCTTATTCCAATATTCAACAACAACAACTGACTCTGATCCAGGAGGAGGGTATCTTCGATTTAATAATTCTTCACCAGCATCAGCTACAATTCTTTATGTTGATGATTTAGAATATAATGAAACTGATGTATCAGCATGGGTACAATCTTTTGATGATGTATCAGCTAATCCAACAAATAGAGGAAGAGTAAGAGTTCACAAGTCAACAGATCTTGGTGTATGGAATGTTTACCGTGTAACTGGAGCTGTAACTGATGCTTCAGGCTATACAAAAATTCCTTTAGCTCATATTGATAGTGCTGGAAGTTTAGCTAATGACGATAAGGTGTTTTTATCTTTTACCCCAAGTGGTGAAGATGGAGTATCACCTGGATATTTTTATAAATTTGATAGTGGTACAAGTGATGCTGATCCTGGAGCTGGAGAAATATCTTTTAACAATGGTACATATTCAAGTGTTACACAAATTTATATAGATGATGCTGATCAACATGGAGCAACAACACAAACTGATACAATTACTTGGGATGACTCAACTGCTGGCACAAAAGGATTTATACAAATTGTTGATATTGATGACAAATCAACTTACGCAAAATTTAAAGTTACAGGAACTTCAACCGATGCAAGTGGATATAATAAATTAACAGTTACACATGTAGTAAGTAATAATACTTTTTCTGCTAGTGATAATCTTTCAGTTCATTTTACGGCATCTGGTAATGATGGAGCTATACCTGGTTATGCGTATAACTTTGATACATCAACTACTGATGCTGATCCTGGTGCTGGGGATATACGATTTAATAATGGCACTTATGCTTCAGCAACAGCAATCTATATTGATGATGTTGATGCAAACGGTGTAACAACTTCTACAGATGTTTTAACTTGGGATGATAGTACATCAACTATTAAAGGGTATCTTCACATTGTTGATACCAATGATCCAACAACATATGCAAGATTTTCTATTACAGGTTCTTCTACTGATGGTTCTGGTTATAATAAATTAGCAGTAACACATTTAGCATCGAATAATACTTTCTCTGCTGCCGATAATTTATCTGTTCACTTTACTCGTCAAGGCGACAAAGGAGATACAGGCTCAACAGGAGCAACAGGTTCAACTGCTGGTACTTCTGGATTAGGAATGACTTGGAACTCTTCAACAAGTGATGCAGATCCAGGTGCGGGTAAAATCGCTTTTAATAATGGAACTGTATCAAGTGTATCAATTTTATATGTAGATGATGCAGATGATGCTGGAGCAGATATTTCTGGTTTTGTGCAAAGCTGGGATGATGCTACCAATGCTGTTGCTAGAGGTTATGTTCAAGTAACTAAAGAAGGTACAACAGGCACATACGCATTATTTAAAGTTTCTGGTGCAGTAACCGATGCTAGTGGATATACAAAAGTTCCAGTAACACATGTTGTATCTAATGGATCTTTTTCAAATACAGATGGTGTTGGAGTTCAATTTGTCCAATCTGGATCTGATAGTGCAGTAACACTTTCAGGATCAACGAATAATACTATTGCAACAGTTACAGGAGCAAATGCTCTTGTTGGAGAAGCTAATTTAACTTTTGATGGCACAAATTTACTTGTTGCTGGAACAGGAAAATTATATCTTAACGATGCTGGTGGAGAACACATAAGTGGTAGTGGTTCTGTATTAAGTATTGCTGGTGGAAGTGAAATTGATTTAACAGCTACAGCAATTGATATTAATGGAACTTGCGATATTAGCAGCACTTTTTCACTTGCTGGAACTACTGTATCTTCAACAGCAGCAGAATTAAATTATTCAGATTTAGCAACACTAGGCACAACAGCAGCATCAAAAGTATTTACAGCCGATGCTAACAATTTAACAAAAATAACAGGTGGTGTATATTTAGAAGAAGCTACATTAACATTTGATGCTACACAAGATTGGGATGTAAGAGCATCGCCAGTTGCAAAAGTAACATTAACAAATAATGTAACCTTTGATGCACCAACAAATCCAACAACAGGACAATATATATCTATTGTTTGTATTCAAGATGGCACAGGTTCAAGAACAATAGCCTGGAACGCTGTGTTTGAGTTCAAAGATGATACAGCTCCAACGGCTACTACAACAGCTAGTAAAGGAGATATGTTTACCTTTAGATACAACGGAGCTAAGTGGCTTGAAGTTGGAAGAAATCTTAACTTAACATTATCATAGGAGTAATATGTTTGCATTAGTAGAGAGTGGTAAAATAACACAAATGCCAAAAGGCAATAAAGGTATTACTTTAAATAATATTCAATATCCACCAACAATATATACATTGTGGAGTGAATCAGAAAGAAATGCTATTGGTATTTATACAGTAGAAATAAATACAACAAATTTAAAAAATGAAAACTATTATATTAATACTAATATTACTTATGCATTTGGTAGTGGTAAAGTTACAGGTACTTATGGAACTGCTACAGCTAGAGCTATTGCAGATTCAGATGCTACAGATAAAGATGGTAATAAAATAAAAGATGACGATGGTAATCAAGTAATTAATAAAGGATTAAAAACAATTAAAAAAAATTTAATAGACAATCAATGTGCGGGATTACTTGCATCAAGTGATTGGAGAGTAGTAAAGGCGACTGAAACAGAAGGTACAATGGATAGTGGTTGGAAAACTTGGAGAGCAAGTGTTAGAGCAAAATGTAACTCTATGCAAACACAAATAGATAATGCTAGTGATGTTGATGCGTTAGCAACTTTGTTTGAAAGAAATGAAAGCGGAGTTAGACCATTAGGCGATTTTCCAGTAAAGGAGTAGTTAAATGGCTTTTTTAATAGGTGGAGCTAATTCAGATAGTGGTGCTTATGAAATAAGTAATTCACTTAGACTTGAAGATGGAGATAGTCCAGAATTAAGTTTTAGTGTAAATGAAAGTCCAACACACCAAGATAAAGGAACTTGGTCATTTTGGATTAAAAGAGGAAATATACTCTCGGCAGTTGCAAGAATTTTTAGTGCTTATGCAGATAGTGGGGCAACTCAAACATGGATAAGATTAGATGCGGCTGATAAATTAGATATTTGTAATAGAGTAAGTTCTTCAAATAATACTAGATTAGTTACAAATAGAGTTTTTAGAGACCCTAGTGCATGGTATCATATTGTTGTCGCATTTGACACAAGTGATGGGACTGCGGGAAATAGAGTAAAAGTTTATATAAATGGTGTAGAAGAAACATCTTTTGGAACAGAAACTAATCCTAGTCAAAATGATGATTTAGAAGCAAATACAAGTGGTATTCCTCATTCTTGGGGTTGTGATGGTGTTAATGATGACGAATATTTTGATGGATATTTATCTGAAGTATATTTTATAGATGGTTCACAAAAAGCGGCAAGTGATTTTGGTAAAACAAATGATAATGGAGTTTGGATTCCTAAACAATACGCAGGAAGTTACGGAACTAATGGATATAGATTACAATTTAAACAAACAGGAACAAGTGCAAATGCAAGTGGTATAGGTGCAGATACAAGTGGTAATGGTAAACATTTTACTTTAACTAACCTAGCCGCAACAGATATTACAACAGATACACCTTCAAATAATTTTGCTACTTTAAATCCATTAGTACCCCCATTTTCACAAACTAATTACACTTTATCTGAAGGAAATTTAAAGTATGTAACAGGTTTAAATCAACCCGCTGGTGTAAGCACTATGGCTATGGCTAATGGTAAATGGTATTGGGAAATAAAAAAAGGAAGCACAGTTGATAACCCCGCTTTTGGAGTTGTTGGTTCTGGTTATGTGGGAACTTTTGGAGGGGAAAGTTATGGAGATGCTGACTCTACAGTAATTCAAGCTAAATCAACATACATAGAAAATGGAGACAGGATTGGATATAGTAACAATGGTTCTGATGTATATAAAAATGGTTCGGCTCAAAGTTATGGTTCATTTGATGCTATTGCGAGTGGTGATATTTTTATGGTTGCTTTAGATATGGATAATTTAAAAATTTGGTTTGGAAATAATGGAACATGGTTAGGTAGTGGCGATCCCGCTGCTGGTAGTAATAATGTTGCAACTTTAACAGATTCTAGTTTTTATTTAAGAGAAGAAGGTTCACAATTAGCGGCAGTAGATAGTCCAGGTGGAGAAAATGTTGATTGGGAAATAAATTTTGGTAATCCAACTTTTGCTATATCAAGCGGTAATGCAGATGCTAATGGGTATGGAAATTTTGAATATGCAGTACCTAGTGGATTTTATGCACTATGTACTAAAAATTTAGCGGAGTACGGATAATGGCTTATACAACAATAGATGATGGTTCAGCATATTTTCAAGCTGTTTTATATACAGGTAATGCTTCCGATGGTCATGCTATAACTTTTGATGGTAATTCAGATTTACAACCAGATTTAGTTTGGATAAAACCTAGAAGTTTTGCTGGATGGCATGTTGTTACTGACACATCTAGAGGTCTTACAAAAAATATATATCCTAATGATGCTTATCAAGAAGAAACTAATACTACTAGAATACAATCTATGAATAGTGATGGATTTACTATTAATAATGATGCTGACACTATTAATAAAAGCAGTCAAACTATAGTAGCTTGGGCATGGAAAGCTAATGGTGGAACAAGAGTAACATTTACTGAAAGTGGTAACAATCCAGCGGGAGGTTATCAAGTTAATAATACTTCTGGTTTTTCTATTGTAGATTATACAGGAACAGGTGGAAATGGAACTATTGCACATGGAATGACAGGTGGTAAAAAACCTACAGTTGTTTTTGTAAAAAATAGAGATGTTGGGGATGCTTGGGCGGTTGGATTTAGAGCATTCTCTTCTAGTTTTGCTCATCCTGGTGTATTAGATACTGATGCAGCTTTTGCAAATTCTGATGATGAATTTAATGATTCACATCCAGGAGACACAACTTTTTCAGTAGGAACTAATCATAGCACAAATGCGGATGGTGAAAAATATGTTGCTTATGTATTTGCACCCATACAGGGATTTTCACAAGATGGTAGTTTTAAAGGTAATGGAATTGCCGATGGACCATTTATTTATACAGGATTTAAACCCTCATTTTTAATTTTAAAAAAAACAAGTGCTACACAAGATTGGCAAATAAGAGATAATAAAAGAGACCCCTTTAATAAAGATTCTAGTCAAATTCTTTTTGCAAGTATTCCTGATGCGGAAGCAACATCAACAAATAATATTGTAAATTTTGTAAGTAATGGTTTTAAAATTAGAGGTACTGGTGGAGACCATAATGAAGCGGGTGGAGATTTTGTTTATCTAGCATTTGCAGAACATCCATTTGTTACATCAACAGGAGTACCATGCACAGCAAGATAGAATGTGAAATTTGTAAAGATGGAAAGTGTATTTGTGGTAAATGAAACTTTTAATAACTTGGACTTTTCTTTTTCTTCTTGTTTTTTTTTCCTTTAGTTTACTAGCTGCTGATACAAATACAGTTTCTTCAACAGTAGTAACTAATAATACTCCACCTACCGCCAACGCACCATCGGTGGTGGTTAATAATTCTGATATTTGTAAAACTGCAACAAGTGGAGCAGTACAAACTCAAATACTAGGAATAGCATCTGGCATTACAATTACAGATGAAAACTGTGAAAGAATTAAACTTGCTCGTAGCCTTTATTCTATGGGTATGAAGGTAGCTTCTATATCTGTTCTCTGTGCCGATCATAGAGTTTTTGATGCCATGTGGAACTCAGGTACTTATTGTCCATATAAGGGTGCAATAGGAGAAGATGCTAAAACTGGTTGGCAAGATAATCCTCAATTAGTGCCAACAGGAAGTATTATATTTAACGAAGAAAAAATTAAACCGAAGGAACAAACAAAGAGTGATAAAGAATTTGCAAAATTTGTTATGGCTGCTATGGCTCTTTGGATTGGTTTCCCTATCTTTTTCTAGTAAGGCAGTAGATTGTTCTACTGATACAATAGGTTTATGTTCGCCAACAGTTGAAGAAATAATAGATGAAGTTGTAACGGAAACTATTGAACATGAAGCTGATGGTATAACTATTATTACTACGACAGACACAACAACAACAACTACCACAGTTACAAACGAAAACTCTCTTGATATTTTAGACGGAAATAATGATTATGTTGTATCTTCTAAAGAGGGAGATATGGATATTGATTGGGGTGGTCAAGGACCAGCTTCAATGCCTAGTGGTTCTAGTTGTTATAATCTTGGAACTGATAAATGTGCCATGATTACTGGATCAGGTAACTCAACATCTACAATGGGTGTACCTGGAATGGGTACTACATTTATTAATACAGTAGATATTTCTGATCTTAATATTACGCATGGTGGTCGAACAAATTACTCTATCAAAGTAGATAAGCAAGATAGTCAAGATTCTATCTATATGCACATTACTGGCAAGGATGGTAACACTAATGTTTTTAGTGGCACAGATATTCTTTCAGCAAGTGGTACAAATTCTGGTTATCAATCGTATGAAAATGGATTTGATTTTGCTGGAAGTATAACAACAATAATTATCGAAGTAGGTGGGAGGGATATTAACCTACAAATTGGACCCTTGTTTGATTCCGTACAAGTCTCCGTGCTTTATAATGTTATCAATACCATTGTTACCCAATCCATAACATCAGTTGAAATGTTTATTGCATTAAATATTGATGCACCTGAAGAAATAATAAATGTTGTTGAAGATGTTTTTGAAGTTAATGATCCAATAGAAACAGATCAAGGTTTTATCTTAGAACCTATTCAAATTGATGAACCGACTTATGAAAGTGTTGAAATAGAAATAAAAGAAATTGAAATAGCAGAAATAGAAATTGCTAAATTAGAAATAGAAGCAGAGATTGTAGCTGAAATAGAAATTGAAACTGTAGAAGAAAAAATAGAGGAGAATATAAATGCCAAAGAAACCGAAACCAAGACCAAGACCACCGAAATATTAGAAGAAGAAACTGAAGATATAGATGAACCTGTGGAAGAAGTTAAACCAGAGGTAGAAGAAACAACAGAAGAAGTTGAAGAAGTTAAAGAAGAACCAAAAGAAAAAGAAGAAAGTAAAACAGAAACTAAAAAAGAAGAACAAAAAAAAGAAAGTTCAAAAGAAAAAGCAGTTAAAAAAATAATGAAAAAAATTAATGATAAGCAGCGATATGACTCTGCTAATCAAATGAAAACTTTAATTGTAATGCAAGTTTTAGGAAATAGTAAAAGTTTTTTTGACTCTCAAAAAGTTTTAAATGATCGACTTGGTTTTTTTACTAACGCAACATTACCAGACACAGTTATTAGCGATAATAATATTGCTAGTTATTATCTCTTTGCGGGTAGTGAAGGTTTAATGAACGATATGATTGATAGTCAATGGCAGACGGATTTGGAATAGTTATGGCAGAAATTGATGTAGGTGGTGTTAAATTCAAAGGTGGAAAAATATTTGTTATTCTTACAGCTTTAACAACTGCTGGTGGAGTATTGTGGGGTGGTTTTGAATTTTATAAAGACTACCTGGATATGAAAGATCAAATACAAAATTACACAGCACCAGATCTTAGTGGCTTTGATAAAAGAATAGATTTAGTTCAACAAGAAGTTAAAATGATGCAATCAGAAATGACCATGATTTTAGATGAAGTAAGTTTAGTATCTGATGTAGCAAAAGAATTGAAGAATGATCTAAAAGCAGATGTACGAAGAATAGAAACAATTGTAGAAGATGTCGAGCAACGAGTCAAAGAAGATGCACGATCAAATGAAAAAGAATTAAAAGACACAATAAATTCTATTGAGGAAGATATGAAAGAGTTAGAAGAAAAAACAAACAAACAAATTAAAAAAGCTTTAGAAAATCCTTTAGCCAATATGAAATGATAAAAGTATGGTTGCTTGTAATGTTTATGCACTCGCCAACTTTACCTAATGTTAAATATAATGCAATTATGTATAAAACCGAAGATCAATGTATGAATTATTTAGCTGATTATTTGAATATGTATGAAAAAAAATCAGACGAATACAAAAGCAGAATGGTTACTGATGCACATTGTATTCCTTTTAATTCATTTATAATAAAGACAGGTATATAATGTCTGATTGGGAAAAAGATGTATCGGAATTAAAAACGGATGTAAAATATATCCGTGAAGATATTGGTATTATGCAAAAACAAATACGGGATCTCAACAGTATTTCAAATAAAGGTTTAGGAGGATTAAAAGTAGCATTATTTATTGGCGGTATATTGGGTGCGATTTATACTTGGCTTAAAATTATAGACTAGCTTGTCTTTGTATAAAATCCGTAAAGGATTAGAGTCAGAATTTATTGCAGCCAGTTGGTTAACAAAAAATAATTATACAATCTATTGGAAAACCCAAGACATGGACCCAATAGACTTGGTTGCGGTTCATCGTTCTACAGGAAAAGTTTTAAAGATAGATGTTAAGACAGCATCTATTCGCAAAACTTGGAAACCAGGAACAATGATTTCAAGAACACAAAGTAAATATCAAAAACAATTAGGAGTAAAAATTTTATATGTCTATCAAGATGGAAGCTGCAAGTTTAAATGAAATAAAAGATATGGTCAAAAGGCACGAAGGGTATCGTCTGGAGCCTTATCGATGTACAGAAAACAAACTTACTGGGGGGTATGGTCATGTCATATTACCTGGTGAAAAAGTACCAACAACAAAAGAAGGTTGGGATGCTATATTCGAAGCAGATTTTGACAAAGCGGTTGAAGGTGCTGCACGAATTTGTGACGGTATGAGTATGCCTGATAAAAAATTTGGTGTCTGGATTTCTATGTGTTTTCAACTTGGAGAAAATGGCACTTCAAAATTTAAAAATGCTTTAGCTGCCGCTAGAAATAAAGAATGGGAATTATGTTCTTCAGAACTTTTAAATTCCAGGTGGCATAAACAAACTCCGCATCGCTGCGAAGAGCTTGCGGATATAATCCGAGAGGAGGAATAATGGAAAAAATAAAATATTTTTGGAATGGACTTACAAAGCGAGGTAAAATTCTTACTTTAGCTGTTATTATTATTTTAGCAGTTATAGCTTACGGTCAATTCTAATGTGGCAATTACTTTTGAAACCTTTGATGAGTGTCGCTGGTGATGCCGTCAAGGGTTTCGTTGAAACTAAAAAATTAAAATCAGAAACAAAGCTTACAGAAATAAAAGCAAATAAAAAAAGATTAGAAGATATTGCTGCTGGAAAAATAGCTTGGGAAGCATCGGCTGTCGATCAAATGAAAGGGTCGTGGAAAGATGAGCTAATTTTAATTTGCCTACTTGCTCCAGCTGTAGCCGTATTTGTGCCTGGTTGGACACCTCATATTAAAGCTGGGTTTGAAGCACTCCACAGCCTTCCGTCATATTATACCAATTTGTTATACATTTCGTGCTTGGCAAGTTTTGGCATTAAGGGAGCATCAGGTGCGATGAAAATGTTTGGCAAGAAGTAGAAAACCAAAAATCATAATCTCTGGTTTGTGGTTTTTTGAAAAGAACCGAACCCAACAAGAAGAATATAAAAAAAATAATAGACCTAAAGGTTGTGAAAATTGTACAGACCATCCAATACATTCAAATGATGGTTTAAAGACCTGGATGTGTGGATATTGCCAATTTAACGCATTTCGTACAGAAAAAAAGCCTCATATTTGCTCGTCAGAGCAAAAAAGAGAAGCTCCCCTACCTACAACACCCCCCAAAATAATTCAGTTTTAATTACTTTAATAAACCAGCAATTTGTGTGCTTGCCGCTATTTGCTTTTCTGCATCCTTCCAATTCTTTCCCCGTTGATAATATTTTGTCATTTGCGGAGTAGCATGGCGCAGATGCTCTTGTGCTGTTTCATCCAATCCCATAAATTCTCGTATCTTGGACCCAAAGCTCCTAAAGTCATGAAGTGTAATGCGTTCCTCAAAGCCAGCCTTCTTAAAAAAATTTTTAAATTGTAAATCAACTCGTCTATACGATTTAATTGTTCCCACCCGTGATGGAAATAATAATCCTTTTGGATTGTTCCATGTCTTTAATTCTTTTATCCATTCTACATAAACTTCTGTGTATTCAGGCGACATAAACACAATACCATCAGATGTTTCAGTCTTTGGTACATCATAAACAATCCCCGTTTGCAGATCTACATTCTTATTAATGTCTAGCGCATGATGAATAGGATCATAATCATTTATTTTTAATGGTAATAATTCCCCAATACGAATACTGCTTTCCAATAATGTTCTCCACATCACATAATAATAATTTCCTACATAATAGCCTGGAGTATTTTTTTCCTTTTGTTTTGATATTTCTAATACCTTATTAACAATTGGTAAAAATTTTTCTGTTGGATTAGCACCTTGTAATATAGGTGGTCTAACCTTTTTTCTTTTCTTTTTTCTTTTGTGATATTTTTCTCTACTAACAGCTAAATGTAAATTACGCACAATTCCCATTTTTTCATCTGCTGCTGTATTTAATATACGACCAAGTAATAACCAGCTTGCCTGACCTTGCCGTAAATTAAAATAATTATCTAAATATTTTGAAAAATTATTTAAAAAATCAATATCAATATCTTTAATTAAATAATTTTTTAATTGTATTCCATTAAATTGTAATTCCTCTATTGCCTTCCAATCTGCTTTATAACCACGATATGTTGTTGGTTTTATATCTTCATTATTTCTATCAGATTTTAATTCTTCCCTATGTAGTTCCCAAGCATCATTTATAATTGCATTATCTGTAGTAAAAATTTTATTTTTTATTTTATCTTCTGCAATTCTGTGCTTTTCATTTATATCTTCTTTTGATAATCCTGTAACACGAACACACTTTTTTGTTTCTGTATTATAAATATCAAAATAAAAAATATTATCTTTTTTTTGATTAATACGACTCTCTGGAGTTTCACTAACTGACCTGACAATATATTTATTCATAGCAATTAATTCTATTTATTACCTTGACAATTACCTTATCGTCAAGTGATTTCGTCAATCTTTTTGTCAAGTCTTTATATGGGATTGTAAAGGATTGTGTGGAATTATATAGGTTTTACGGGGATAATATAAAATATAAAAATGTATATTTTCCTTTATTTATCAGGTCGTTACATTAATTAACAGGCAGTTTTCCTACCAATAATTTACTTATATATTCTGTCAAAAATATTTACAATATAAAAAATTGTCAAGCATTTCGTCAAGATATTAAGGTATACCAACTGTTTAATTCGCTATTTCTTTTTTTATTAATTAGAATTAAAAGCTATTTGGTATTCCTGGGTAGTTCAATGGTAGAACACCTGACTGTTAATCAGGGGGTTGTTGGTTCGAGTCCAATCCCAGGAGCCAATTTTTTTGAACGAGGATCTATTTTATTTGGTCTAACTTTACCAACCAACTCATACACATACACATAATTGCCACATCTTTTTCCCTCCCATTGAAAATGTAATTTCTTGGGAGGATCTTGGTATTGCTCCAAGCACATTGGATCAAAGTTACTATTCGTTACTACCATTATCCTTTTGCTTTCAAATATGCTAAACCACAATCACTACAAAATGCAAAACCAGTTATAATAGAAGTAGCTTCTTTTTTACATCCTTCAGATCTGCATTCTAATATTTTATTATTTAATATGCTAAGAGCTTTAATAATATCTTGATGATCTTCTTTTCGCATATCACTTTGTTTGTTACTAGGAAGCCATTTACCTTTTAATTTCATATTCCACAAATCCCCTCACATTCCTCATCAAACATATCTAATTGATCTTTGTTAGGATCAAACTCAACTTTATCTAATGGTTGTAAACTTCTATGAGTATATAATTGAACATCAAAAGGATATTTTAAAGATTCAGCTTCCCTAACAGCATAATCAATCTCAACAGCTTTAGCAAAATCTTTTGGTCTATTTTTTTTCATATCAATCCAAGTTTTATTGTCGTGATATGGACAATTAATACAGGCAGATTTTTTAGGAATAGGTAAATTATTTTCTTTTATCCAATTAAGACAATCATTTCTGTTTAAGTTTTTTTCAATTAAAGGATAATAATTATTTATCCAAACATCTCTATTTCTTCTTGTTCTTTGTATTTCATCCATAGAAATACCTATCCATTGATCTATTAATATTTCTTTTCCAGCTCTTTGACCTTTTTTTAAACCTAATAATTCTCTTATTTTTTTTCTTATTGGTTGTATTTTAAAATCATTTGTGCATTGCCTACGAATAAAACCTTTTTCCATATACATAGGAAAACCACTATATCTTGAAGTGTTGCCTTTAGCAGCTTCCATAGTATGAGTGTAAATATTTTCATGGCTGTCTTTAAAATCAGCTTTTACTATGTGAAAACCTATATTATTATCTTTAGATATTTTTTCACATCTTTTAACTTGTTCATAAACATAATCTGGCTCAAACCCAGTATCAGCAAATATACAATGATCTACTTTATTTAAAAAACCATTTATTGACATTAAAAACATAGAAGTTGATTGGACACCAGCACCAAAAGATAAAACCTGTAATCTTTTTTTCAAATTGTACCACCATATGACCAATCATCATCAATATTCAAATTACATCCGTGTTCTTTTTGTATTTGTTTTAAATATTTTAACCAAGCATCAGGCTCAACATTATTATTAATTAATCCAACAACAGGAGCTACTCGCTTTACACGAAATTTTATAATTTCATTTTTATCATCTGTTGTATAAAAAACAACAAAGCCTGGTACTTTAAATTTATCAGCTAATTTTTTTGTTAATGTATATGCTTTAAACTTTTGACCAGTATCTTTGGCAAGTTCAATAAAGGCTAATGGCTGGGTGCAATGCGGACAAACTTCAATGCTATCTACATCTATCATGGCAATACCATCAAATTTACGATGCCATTTGCTGTATGCTTCTTGTTTTAAATGTGAATACCACTCTCTAGCCATCGTTAAACTCTGCCTTTATTATTGCTTTTCCTAATTCTGTTATTATTTGTGGCACAATCGCATTTCCTAAAGCCTTTATTCTTTTGGATTGATCTTTGTCCAATCCGTATTGTACCCCATTAGGAACTCCACAAATTTTGGCGACAGTTTGCCACCAGTTTTGTTGTTCTTTAATATCTCTCTTGGTAGATTTTTGTGTCTTGTGTTTTTCATTTTCCAAGTTGCTTGAAAACCTATATCCTTGTAATCTCTTGATAGAGGAGTCGGGTACATCATTCTTTCCATTACTTGTGCTGTCGGTGTGAGCCACAATCCAGACTCTTTCTCTTTTGTGCCATGCTCCTTGCGATGCAGCACTAATACGGAAAGTTTGGACTTCGTAATCAAGAGATTCCAGGTCATTATAAATTCCTTGCAAGATTTCTCCATCTGCGATGTTAAGAAGATTTTGCACATTCTCTGCAATGATCCATTTGGGTTTAACCTCCTTAATGACTCGAAGCATTTGTGGGAAGAGCCATCTATCGTCATCTTTTCCTCTTTGTTTTCCAGCGATGGATATTGATTGGCAAGGGAATCCTCCGCAAACAAGGAAGGCTGGTTCTGTGAAGGTGGTTTTTTTGATGTCGCCATATATCTTTACTTCTGGAAAATTTTTTTTAAGGACTTTTTGACAAAAAGGATCAATTTCGCAAAAGGCAATAGTTTTAAATCGTGAATCAGCTTGGTGAAGTCCAAGTGAGAAGCCACCAATACCTGAAAATAAATCAATGACATGTAGTTCAGACAACTTCAACAGATCGTCTAGTAAATTTTACTCGCTTTATTTTTCCTTGTTTAACTAAACCTTCTACTAACCGATGTATGCCTGACTTTGATTTTAAATTAACACCTGTCATCATTTCTTCAAATGATGGAGAATATCCATTCTTGTTAATATATTTTTCAATATAGGTTCGTAGTTCAGCTTGTTTTCTTGTCATTTTGTTTAAAATTAGGTTGTAATTTTTGAATTTGTTGTCGCAACTCAAAATTATCATCTGTTTTTTTTTCTATTTGACCTAACATAAAATTATTTTGTATTTTTAATTCCCTAATATTTTTTTTAAGTTCAGAAATTTTATTTTTTAATTCTGTCTCTGTATTCATCTATCAATTTTAATTTTATTTTTACTTTTTTTGTGTAAACAACTGCATCTAATGCTTCCTCAATTATGTCATCTAATAATTCTTGAATAGGTTTGTCCATTTCTTCCATTGTATTGCCGTATTTAAGAATACCCATATTGGACCTATTAATTAAACTCTCACATATTCCACGAACCAAAGGATCTTTTACAATCTCTGGATCAAGTTTAATTAAATTATCAGGATTAAGATCTGTCATAAATTATTTTCCTTTAACCATTCCTCTAATTTCCTGACAGAAATGACATAAGATTTACCTAATTTAACCATTGGTAATTTGTTGTTATCTCGCAACCAAAATATTCTTTTTCGCAAAGCTCCCTCAGATAGAGGTTGACCGCTAAATAATTTACGACCAACCTCCACAGCACCTAGCAAAGTATTTTGGGAGTCCATTAAAATGTTGGTTCTTCACTAGGTGATTTTTTTGCTTTGGCTGCTTGTCGTCTATTCCAAGCATCCTCAAAAGATTCTATTTGAACACCAAAATAAGGTTTATCGTTTCTATTCTTATTACTCCATTGTGATATATGGACCTTTGTTCCAGCGGGAATATTAACATCAACTGGATTACCTTCTTTATCTTTAAACATAAAACCACTTTTATCTTTATCATCATCAAACATCAGAGATTGTCCAACACATTGACCTTCTGTGCTAATACATACTTCACGAAGCTGGGGATTACCTGGATTAATCATTAAAGTTACTTTTGCCATTTTATTCTCCTTTTAATTCCTTGTTCCTCGCAATAAACATTTCTCCCAACACTTGTTGATCACTTTCAGGTAATGATTCTTTCCAAGATTTAAACTTGGTGACAATTTCCCGTAAGTTGCCAGGATGAGTAGCTCCACTAAGACATTCGGCGAAGAATTGCACTTGATCAGCTTTTTTTAGTTTATCCCATCCTGGCGGTAAAGACTGACCAGGTTGCGAGCTACTTCCATTTGCCTTATTGCCAATAGAAGATTGATCAGTCTTATCGTTTTTATTCCCTAAATTTTGTTTTTGCTGGTGTTTTGCAATAACCACTTCATTTGCTGAAGCATATTCTCCACCATGCAAACCCAAATTTGCCAAGGCTCTTCCAATGCTAGATGTTTCCGCATTTTCCGCAGCACTTGTTTTATTTATGGGATTAAAATTCCTATTTTCTTCAGCAATACCATTAGCAACCATTTCACTATTAATCCAAATGGTTGTTTCGGAACGAACAAAATTACCATCATAGACTTGCTCGGTGTCAATACGAGCATCTAATCCAAAATATTTTCTAAAAATAGTTAAACGATCCTGAACCATTGTGTATTTTTTTCCACCTTTGGTTGGAGCTTTTCTACTTTTATCTATATTGGACAGTTCTTTTATTGCGTCTGCCAAAGCGCTGTTAAAATTCTTACTCATAATTTTGGTTGTAATTGACATACAATCTCCGAGTATATTCTTTTTGTTAATTTGGAAATTTTAGGTCTTTCATTCTTTGGTCGAGGTTTAATTACACCTCTCACTCGTATAAAAAAATTATTCAATCTTTTTTGACATTGTTTTTTTAAAGCTTCTTCTTTGTCCATGCGTTTCCAATCTTCTGCCGAAAAAACAACTCTTTTTTTCTTATCTAAAGGTATTACATTTCCCATAAAGCTTTTGCCTCCTTCAGTTGTTCTTCATTCAAATCTGCCCACATAAAGTGGTCAAAATCTGGTTGAATATATTTTGCTATTTCCTTTGGATCAGATGATAGTTGAAGAAGTTTTTGTCTAGACTCTAAAGTTCTACGACAATCTTCTAAATAATCATCAAATGCCTCTGGTGTCATCAGCTCGCAATTATCTTTTGAAAAAATTTTAAATTCGTTTTTAATTTCTTTTGTGGACCTATCTTTAGCTGGCATGCCTGTGTGATAAATAAGAACAGGCTCTAATCCCGTTGCTTTCCAATAAAAGGCAACCTGACATAAATATCTATAATCTGGTTGTGAAGGAATATACCCTTTGTTTAATTGTTTTGTGTGCCATTTTGTTTTAAGTTCTATAAGATACTTTGATGTTGCCATTAAATCGGTTCTACCGATTGTTGGTATTTTTATTCCAGGAAAAAAGTATTCGCAGTATAATTCAGCCGATACTTTCTTTTCTTTTTTTATACCAACTTCTTCTAAAGCTCTAATGCCATTATTAATACAAGCACCCATTGCTTTTAAATTTTTTTTATAATTTCCTAGAACATCATATTTATTTCTACCTATGCCATCGCAATTATAAAAAATTTTATTTTTTTTGTATTTTCTAATACCAAATGCTTGTGCTTCACGAGTATTTTTATTTTCAAAAACATATTCATTAACACCGTCTTGTGCAGCATTCCCAGCCGTCATACTTGGATTAGGTATCTTTGCTGATCTTCTCCAATCTTGATCCCTAAAAATATAATCGTGAAACCAAACATCATTCGGTTTATTAATTTGTGTTGGAGAAAAGTGATTAAGATTTACCGCTAGGTAATAATCAGGAATATATTGAATATCCTCGGTCATGAACAATTCCTAAACATATTAGGAACTGGATTAGCATTTTATGCAAAGTGTCGTCAATAATGAATTTGCAATAATTGCTAATTTATATTTTTTCTTGGAATTTTAAGAGCTTCTAAAAAATGTTGTTCAAATGTTGTTAATTCTTTGTGTTTACAGTCTGGATATAATAAATCGTGTTCATTTATGTGTAATATCTTTATATTTGACAGTTTTTTTATTATATTTGAAGTTAAACCAGCTTTTCCGTTAAGAACTTTATTTAAGTGGATAATATTAATACCAATAATTTTAGCTATTTCTATTTGTTGTAAACCACTATTTTTAATGGATTTCTTTAATTTATCTAACATTGTATGATTACTTAGAATCATTATAATCATGAATATATACTAATTAGCTTTTTATGCTATTGATATTTTTTTTATTTTTAGGCTTTGCAACTAATGCTAATTCGTGTAGAGAAAAAAGCTAATATGACTCTTCAAGAATGGCAGATAGTACAAAATATTAAAACTCTTGGAGAATTAGCAAAAAGACTTCAGGTTGCAGATAGCAAAAACCCAGCTAGACTAGTCCATAGATGGATTAAAGGAAACTCTTTTCCTAGTCAAAAAAACCTAGCTATTATTTTTAAGGCAACCAATGGCAAAGTCACTCCGAACGATTTCCTTACCCAGTAAGATTAAAATCGGATCATTTAATGTTCATCTATCCTCGAAAGAAGGCTTATCAGATATTGCTGGGGATGAAGGATCATACCATGCTAGTAAACAGCTTATCGTATTAGACAAAACAATCGTTGATCAAAATAATGCTTATAGTTGTTTGTTAGTATGGCATGAAATTTTACATGTCGTATTTGACCAATATACTTTGAAGGGATTAGACGAAGAAAATATTGTTAATGGTTTTAGTCAAGGAATTGTTCAGGTTTTAAGGGATAATCCACAGTTTAAGAAATGGATGGATAAATGTCTGAACAATTAAATGATGACGAAATTAAGCTTTTAAAGTTATTCATTAATAAACCAATCATTATGCGTATGTTGGTTGATTATCCAAGAGCAATTATTAAAGATGGTTTATTTGACCAGGCATATAAGGTCTGTAAATTTTATGGAATTGATCTAGAGCTGTTGATTGGAAAAAAAAGAGATCGTTATTTAGTTCAAGCTAGACGAGATTTTTGTCATTTAACTAAAAAAAATACAAAAAAGAGTGTTGGTCGTTTCTTACAAAGAGATCATACAATGGTTATTCATTATTTAAAAGATCAACCACATAATATTGATAAAATTAATGGCGAGTAAATGGCATTCCTGGATAAATGGAATTTATTAAAGGAAGTTTGTGCTGATCCGCATGTTAATGCGTCTGGTAGGAGAATTATGGTATTTTTATTGGACCGAGAGAACTCCAGGACTAAAGCTCTATTTCCTAGCCATAGTCGTATTGCTACTGATTCTAATTTACATGAGAGATCGGTCATTCGTGGACTTAACAGTTTAATTGCTTGTGGCTATCTTCGTATATTGGAAAAAGGAAAGCCAGGTCGTTCTACTAGATATGAGATTGTTATGACAAAGTTGTCTAAAGATAAAAAAAAAGTCATGACAAAATTGTCACAAATATCCCCCCAATATTGTCACACTAATCCAGTAATTAATCCATTAATAAAGAAAAGTATAAATACCATCGTAAAAAACTCACATGCTGGGTATAAAAAAGTAAAAGAGGGAAAGCAGCTAAGATACAATGACCCTAAAATGATTGCACAACGAATATTACAAAAGACTGACGATCCCCTCAAAGCTGAAGCATTTTTAAAGTTATACAATAGTTTTGATGAAAAGGAAAAAAAGCGAGCTGAACATTATGCACGACAGCTCGGATGCCTGACATAACAACACACGATATAATTCTTTTATTTGAAGAAGCAGCTAGAACAGATAGGCGGCTTCCACCAGCATTTAAAAAAGCAAGTACAACTTATTGGATGGATTATCGCCAGGAGAAAATGTACCAACATTCTTGGCATAAGTCAGAATTTAAAGTTAAACCCACATCAAGACAAATTAGTCGGTGGTGGATTGCTAGCGAAATATTACGATCGGTCGTTGAGGATATAGATACAAAAAAAATTATATGGATAAGAGCGAGACGCTTTCCTTGGTCAAACATCGGTCGTATGTTTGGATATAGTCGGCATAAAGTTAAAAAAATTTGGGAAGAAGAAATAATATATATTCGTCTATGGTTTCAGCTTCATTCTAAAAACAAAAAAATTAGTGACATGATTGATAAAATAATGCTAAAAAAAAGATATAATTAAGATTTTTGTGTTTTCTTATATAATTCTAATAATTGCGGTAACCATCGAGGAACTGTCGTTGATTTATTTATCCACCTGGAAACAATAGTTCTATCTGATTGGTCCGAGCTGTTATAAATTAATCGGCATAAATCGCCTTGGCTCATGTTGTTAGATTTTAAAAATTTTTTAAGTTCAGCAGCGGTCATTGGTTAGGATATACACTATAAGATGATAAAAGAAAACCCCCTATTAAATAAATAGAGGGTTTTAGTTGGATTATTTAGTTTTATATTGTTTTTTAAAAATTAAATTTTGATTTTTAACATTCCAGAAATTTAATTTTACAAACTCATTAATTGATTTAATTAAATCTTTATTATTTAAATCAGGGTAAGAACATTGACTTGTAAAAGTTATACTTATTTTAAATTCATTCATTTTTTAAGCTCCTTTGTTTAAATAATGTGAGGAATAAAGAGCATTAATATATTAATGCTCATTATTAAGATAAAAAGGCGATTACTCATTAAAACTCCTGGATTATAAATTTTTCACTATCTGGAATTTTAATCACGATAGTATTATCCTCAATTTTTTCAATTGTTGGATAATTTTCTTTGTTGTAATCTTTGATGGCTACACCATGATCAGCACCCCAGAATTCTTGAATATTCTCATATTCTGAATATTCGCAGCAAAACGCAATAGGATCAAATTTTATACCCATTGGTTCTTTATCAACAGTATATGCATCGCAAATACCATTGCCAGCATCTATATCTTCAAGGTAATCAAACAATGCTCTTCTTCCTTCATAAGAAAAGTTATTTGGTCTATGTTTCATAAACCAATCATTAAAAGCACTAAAGTCGATTGTATCGTACATTTAATATTCCTTTTTTTGTTGTCTTAATTTTCCAAGCCAAACTAATATTGGAATGAAAACAAGACCAATTAAACATCCTAGGCAAGTACCTATTGCCAAGGAATAAGATAAGGTGGACATTCCACCTAAAAAGTCAGAACAAGCATTGCCAAGACCAGCGCCAATTACAGCACCCAATCCCTTTTGAAGTTTTTGGGGTAAATACTTTTCTAATGACAAACCAGTCATTGCTCCAAGTATCATGATGCCATTGTCAACAATGCCATAAATTATAAAATTAATCATATATACTCTATTAGAGTATATACACTAATAGTCAATACATAGAATTAAATAAATATAAAAAAATTATGACTGGTAGACCAAGTAAAAAAATACAATGCCAAGCAAGACGTAAATATGATGGCAATCAATGCCAATGTAAGGGAATTAAACAGAATAATGGAAGGTATATATGTCGGTATCATGGCGGTTTATCGACTGGTCCAAAGAGTTTAGAAGGTAAAATAAGAGCTTTAAAAAATTTAATACAATATAAGGATAAGAATTATGAAGAAATCAAAGGAATTATTGCAAAAAATAGCAGAAAACCTACAATTAGGAAATACCCTTACTAGTATCTGTCAGTCTAAAGATATGCCGAATTTGGCTACTATCTATAAATGGATGGATAAGGATAAGGAACTAAAGGAAACAATAACAGAAGCTAGACGAATAGGAGCTATGACTTGGCTGGATAAATGTCAGGATTTATTGGATAGGGAAACACCACCGCAAGAGGTTATGCTATTAAGAGAACGACTTAATCATGGTAGATGGCTAGCGAGTAAGCTGATAGCAGTCTTTGGGGATAAGCAGACCATAACCAATGTAGGAGATCCAGTTATTAAAATAGTGTGGGATGATGGGTCTTTGAAAGACAAAGGCAAAGCTTCCACGCATGCGGTTAGAGGTTCGACACTTGACCCCGGGTTTGACAACATAAAAGAAAATAAAGGAAACAAGCCATTGATTAACTGATTGCTGAACGATTGGACGACTTAAACATATAGAAAAAGCCTTATTTTTAGCCATTCCACGACCTCGATCCATCCCAAACCAGGCTGCATCATTTATTATATATACATAGGACTTATAGACACTCATGGACACACCAACTGATCTTCTTCAAGCTGTAGTTCTCTACGATGAGAAGAATAACAAAGTAAACATTGAATTAACAAACTTCAATGACAAGGAAGATGCCTTAATGGCTGCAAGGTTTATTATTGCTGCCTTAAACATACAAGATGCTTCTTTACCTCCTAGCAACGAGGACACCGTACA
>VTLG01006995.1_pt1 | contig 37963 bp, 50 predicted proteins | sample 4694571 | NCBI WGS metagenome assembly VTLG01 (sample SAMN12604809, study PRJNA352737) | marine metagenome | biome: ENVO:00000447; feature: ENVO:00000209|ENVO:00000569|ENVO:01000036; material: ENVO:00002151; isolation source: viral sequences binned using virsorter ...
ACAACCCATACTAAATCTTCTTCATTTGGTGGATCTGGAATAACCGCAACACTCTCAAAATTACCATCAGTTGTATGCTCATGCCATGCGATAACACGCTGATCCCTATCATAAGTCATTGCAGCCATAGATCCTGAATCCCTGGTACACCAGACAACAGAATCCAATTCCTGCTGATAATCCATATCTATTATACCGTCAGTAGTATTCTCTCCTGAAGTAGTGATATTCTCTGCCAGTATAGTTAAATCAGGCGCAACAAAACCATCAACATCTAAATCAAAAATAAGCTGTCTTAACTTCCTTCCATTTCTTTGTATGAATAAAACAGCCCTGCCAGCAACTACAGGATCTACAGTATTACTGCCATGATTTGTTTCTCTAGTAATTAATACATTGCTAGGTGTAACTGCTGCCCCATTAGCTGATAACCTGAACTCAGCACCAACTGTACCAATTAACATTGACTCAGATGCTTTTAACCATCTTATAAAATTAACGTCATTAGTACCTAGAACATACTCTAAACCCTCATTCGCTAAACCAGTACCCTGATCCATATTTTCAAAGTCACCGGTTTTACTAGCCCATATCTTCTGAGGACTATTGTTTGATCCACCCCACCATAGACGTTCTTGAAAAAAAGTTACAGCACCAGGGTTATCGTTATTGGCATCAGATCCAGCACCAGCAGAACCACCAGCAAAATCACTTGGAAAACCTGATCCAGTAAAACTAACAGCAGCTATAGTCCAGCTAGTATGAGAGCTTCTTGTTATTTTTCTTGGAGCATACGAAGGATGAGCTATATATAAAGTATCAGCATCTTGTGCAAATTTAAGATCAAATAAATCTGCTTCAGCATAAGTAGTAGTTACCTCTATTGGTTCACCTGATGCTGCATCTACTATCTGGCCTTCATCCTTATAAACCCTGAAATACAGATCACCAAACTCTAATACATAAGCCTGTGTAGTAGAAAACTCAAATCGTTTTAAACGTATCTGCTTGCTTTCAGAAGCTTTAGCTACAACCGTATCTATAGTATGAGTTGCACCAGTTTGATGATAAAATCCTATATAACTGGTAGAACTTTCAGCTACGAAATTTACAGTCCTCGCACCAACCGTTAAAGTAGTATCAGCAAGAACATCAGTACCGCCAGTAGCAGTTCCAACCCTCATAATAACTGAACCAGTTCCAACCGTAACAGTTACTTGATATTGAGCTTTCGCCGTAGTTGTTATCCCTTGTTCAGCCCAACCATAGTTAGATGAATTAGTAGAGACAATATTCATCAAGTTTGTGCTATGGGCTATACTGCCAGAACCGACACTCTTGTCAGTCCAACTTGTAATATTTGAAGCAAATCCACCATTAGTTACTAAATCACTGCCAGTAGGAAATAATTTCCCCTCTGATACATAATTAAAACCACTGCGAGTTTCAACACCGCCATGAGGCAAAACAATCCAATTCTGAATCTGCTTCGCACCACTGCTATATTTATCTATATCAACTCGGCCTAATAATCTTGGGGATAACTGGCCTGAAGTAAAATTGTTCTGACTATGCCAAATTTTAGGCATTATCTTACTCTATCTTCAGTTAAAGAATTAGATTCTATAGTGATTGGAACTCCTTCATGAGCATCAATCATACGAGCTTCTCTTATATGATCTTGATATAAAGAGTAGATATCTTTCACAGATTGTAAATCCCTTGTCACGGGATAGGATATTTTATAAGCTAAATATAAGGCTATAGCTTGGAATAATCCTGGTGAAATAGAAGATAAGTCACTAATTCTACTCACATATCTAATGTCTAAAGGCAAATCATTGCTATATAAAAACCTTCCCACAACCTCATAGTCAACATTGACACCATTTACATACGCATCCAATACACGCAAACAATATGGATCGTTGGGAAGTTCTCCCTTCTTTAACCACTTATCACTTACAATAGGTGCTGTGGCAGACGCAGTTAATGATGCCTCGCTCTGCACAGAGTTCCATCTTGAATTGACAGTTACATAGTCCCTGGCAGATTCAAAGAACCTGTTACAAAGAGTTGCATTATTAGTTTCTTCAGTTACAGAAGATATTTCATTTGCACCAACAAGCAATAATGCTTCGTTATATAGTTGTATTTGAGATTGTGTTCCCATTTAATCCTCTATAAGAAAAACAGGGGGAGCCGAAACTCCCCCAATCATACTACGGAACAAGATATTGAACAACCATACCAACGTCACCGCCAGCAGCAGTAGCGTTAGCAGCGTTAAAAGTTATGGCAACATAAAAATCAGCTTGAGGATCTTCACTCAATCCAGCCCATTGCCAAAATTGCTGATCCAACTTGTCAGCAGTAACAAGAGTATTACTCTCAAGATTAAAAACCTCAGTACCCTTGTTATTTGCTCCAAGAATCGCAGCAGTCAACTCACCCTCATCACAAAGACAATCAATATCCAAGACTGCCTCTGCATCGGTTTTAGTTGTTCCAATATAATAAGGCACAGGGCCATTATACAGACCAACCTCACCAGTCAAAGTAGCTGACCCATTAGAGTCAATCTCATCATTCCAAACTTTAATACTCACAGGAACGCCCCAAGACGGAACCTTAGCAAGCATTAACACATCAGCATTATCAACATCACCCGCACCAGCAGCAATGTTATCAATGGAGACTTTCATCGTACCGCCTGAAAGACCGTAGTTTTCTTTGTCCCATTGACTGTTCTTCATAGTGGTGATTCCCTCACCATAAGCCGTACCCATAATAGACCTCCAAATTAGTCAATGTTATTAAGCAGATTCATCACAACTTACTTCAACAATTTTAGCTTCCTCAATACGAGTAGAGCCTAAGCTCATCTGTGCATAAGGCTGCATTGAATTGTTTTTGTCAGGACGCTTATCAATAGATGTAACAACATCCAAACCAACAGAAAGACCCATAGCTGATTTAGCATAAAAGAAAGCCTTCCTATAATTACCAGACTTAGGCAGTCTAGTAGAAGTAATCCATTTAAAGCCCATAAAGGTGTCGATCTCCCCTTTCATAAGCAATCTAATGGAATTGTAATCACTGCTTGTTACAGTTGAAGAATTTAACATTGCCTCAATTTGGGCTGGCCCAACAACAGCATAACGCTCTTCATCAGGATCTACATCATTATCAGCAAGAATCTTAGCTGCTTGAATAACCTTAGCTAAGGACAAATCTGCTGAACCATGTGCTATCTGATTGTTGGAATCAAACGATACGCTTGAAGTGCTATCGTCAGAAGAAACGGATGTGGCACTACCATTAAAAGAAGTAATGATAATGTCATCCATAGTACGACCCATAGCCCAAACACCAGCTTTCATGTATTCAGACGCAGGAGAGGACAACATTTTGATTTCATCTGCACGATCAACAAGATCTGCCCAATTATAGTCAGCTAATGTGACCCTACGCCTGGAATGAGGCGTATCTACAGTTGGGGTATCGGCGTGTCTACTCGTAATAAGTTGAGCAGAAGTCTGTCCGATTCGATCAAAGTGATCGTACTTACCTACTACATCAGTATGAACCCTCACAGATTCACGAAGTTTACTACCTTTTTGCTGGCTAAGATGTATGAAGTTATCTCTAAACTTCTGTACAAACGCAGCATTGACTTGACTAGACATTATGACCTCCAAATTAATGAATTAAACAATCTGCGTTCAGGAGGGTTGTCTTGAATCAAGGCCGTCCATCGTCCGCTTTAAAAGAACGAGGGCTTTTCAGTTATCCTCTACCATCACAGGCTTATTTAAGTTTGCAAGTTGCCCTGACGGACAGAATGACCATACCTTATCAGGCTTGACAAACGTATCATAAGCCTTGCACTTCTCTATAATAACCCTAAACTTTTTGGAAGAGAAGCCTGTTTTAGTCCTTTTATCAGGAACATCTCTTTCCTCCCAAGTAGTGTTAGTTATAAAGTTAGTGCAATCACCACACTTAATATTTTCCTTCTCACTCGGCATCTGAGTACCTCATACTATACAACTTATTCATGTACTCATTTGCCTCTTTATGCTGAGGATCAGTTGTATCCCAATACGCATTATGATACTTATGATCCTTGCTATTCATTATCTCATTTATTTCTAACGACGCAGTATTCTTATCATGACCAAAACTAAAAGTTTCCCTATCCTTGCCCACCTTCGATTCAGAAAGTAAACCGCCAAGCTTCGCAAGATTCTTAATAAGAGTCGGTTCATTTGCCAAACCCTTGTCGTTAATCAGTTTTAAGAAATCTTCATCAAACAAGTTTTTGGCAGTTCTTCTAGCTAGACCCAACTTAGTCTCATACTCTTGACCAGGCCATTCCCTTTTTAATTCCTCTTCAGCAGTAGCCCTTGTTGTAGCTTCTTGGATATTAACACTTGAAGCCTCAGAAGCTACTTGCTCGGCTTGCCAGTCAATAATCTCCTGAACTTGTTTTCCGTTAAGACCAGCCCTGAAAGCCCTGTCCCTAAAACTTTTTTCCAGGTTTTCATTATATGGAAACCCTTCAGGCATCTCAGGTTTTCTTATATCATAATTATCTGAGCTTTCTGGCCTTCCTAATTTCTGATAAAATGACTGATACTCGTCATCGCTCCAATCTTCCTTTGGAAGTGATATTCTATCTGAATACCCTCTTTCCATATGATCGTAAGACTTTAATACCTTACCAATATTAAACTGGTCATTCTCTACAAACTTTTCAAACCTCTTTCTGTTATCATCGCTTCTCATATCTTCAGGAAGAGATTCTATCCAATCACCCTGCTTTGCACTCTCTTCACCAAGTAAGTTATCGTCAGAAACGGCTTCATTGGTTTCTTCGCTCATAAATACCTCTATTTATTAGATTGTGAATATTCTTCTATCTCTCTTAATTTAAGATAGACATGCCTACATCCCTCATTAAAATGTGTTTGATATGGATCTATTAAACCATTTTCATTAAATCCTACACTAGATTCTGAATTATATTGTCTGTCTAAAAAACTCATTAACTCCCTACCGTTAGCTGTACTCAATAAATTTGCAATAGAAGTAAAAACATCATTGGAATAATCCAATAGGAACCTCCGATAATTCCTTGACTGCCGGAGCAGCCTTGTTAGCGGTTTCAGCTATCTGCTGGTTCATAGCCATCTGTCTATTCTCAGCTTCAACCTTAGCCCTTTCTTCTCTTGATTTTGCTATTGCTTCATCAGATGCCCTCACCTGATGCGGAACACTCGTCATATCTGCAATATAGTCAGCTAAGGCATCGCTATCCACATGATCCAATACTTCAGGTTTAACTGATCCTATAGAAACTAGCTGTTGCACCCATGCTTGCGCTGATTGCATACCCTCAAGCCTCTGTGTCTTAGCTATTGGCCCTAAATATTGTATATCTATCTCATCTAGCCCACCTAACTCTTCAGGAGGATTAGCAAACCCATCAGATCTTAACATAATATTAAAACAACGTGTAATAATCGGCCCTAAACATTCAGCTTCCATCCTCGCTATCTGTGGACCAAGCAGTCTTTGTTGTTGCTGCCTGATAGTTATGATCTCCTCAGCCGTCATATTCAACTTCTCAGGCAAGATTAACTGGTCAGCTAGGTATATATTACGAATACTTTGTTTTAATTCATTAGCTTTTAAGCTCGAAAAATCTAAACGACCCTCAAACCGCATAAATTTCCAGCGTTCTGGATCTCTAGTAAAGTTAATAGCGTTAGGATTAAGCCTGAAAGTACCTAAAATATTCTCATCAGGAGCTAAAATAGGTGGATCTACAGCTTTACTTAACGCTTTTAACTCCATTTCCCTTAACCTATTAAGAGAAATAATGTCAGGCATGGCTATATCAGCAGGAGATCTTCCCCATAACTCACCAGTTACACGCTCAAATCTAGCCACAACAAACGGTAAATCACTAAATCCACTCTCTTTTACTACTAATTTGCTTCCCTTTTCTACATCAAAAGATATAAATTCAAACGAATCAGCCTTACCATAGTCATGATCTTCGTTAGGTTTGATGCACTTAATAATAGTAAATTGCTTGTCAGGATTCTCTTCCAAACATTCAATAACAGCATCAGGCAATAGCTTCTTTTCAAACTCCTGGTGCATCTGTCTTGCCGTTCTAGTGTACTCCCAATAAACTGTATCAGTTTTACCTGTATAGTCTTCATCAAATACAAATCTACCTACTGGTATCCCCTTAAAATTAAACCCTGCAAAGTTCTCATCTTTAAGATCTTTTTCCTCAATCAGTATATTAATCGTACCAAATGTAACAAAATCATAGAACGCTTCACCCATAACAGTATAGAAGTTACTGCTGCTCAAGGAATTAAATATCCGCATGGAAGCATCCTGAAACCAAGCACTAACAGGATTAAAATTATTTAACATCGACATCGGATGACCATCAGGTATCTTCAGCCCAAACCATCTGCTAGATTGCGGAATCAATGCGTTCTGCATAGAGGTAGCCATAATTCTTGAAGCCTCAGATGCAGTTGAATCAAACCTCTTATTAGTAAATCTTTGTGCTACAGTTATTTCAGCACCATCTATAGCCTGTCTTGTAGGACGAATATAGTTACGAACATCCCTAAAGAACTCTTCAAAATTAGTCCTTTCAAGAACTAACTTGCTATAACGCTTTATAATCTTTTGAGATAACTCTTCTCTTTTAACTGTATTCATTTACACACCCAATATAGTTGGCGTTCCTAAAGTTTCCTCTTGTTCTTCACCTAGTACCCCTTTAGACTTAGGTGCTTTACCCTTACCCAAAACTCTTTGCTCTGCCCCACCAGTCATTGTACTATATTGTTCAGGAGAAACAAAAGGATCTCTCACAAACTTACCTTCTGTAAGCCAAGCTTCTGTGTTAGGTTTGACACCCTCAGGCAAAACATATTGTTGACCTGGAGATATAGCCTCAAACATCCTCCCACTAGCAGCTTTCTTTCGTTCAGTTAATGGATTGGTTTTTTCAAATTCAATACGTTTAGCTAAGGCATCAAACTTTTGTTGTTGTATAGCAGCTTGCCTTTGTCTTTCAGCCTCAGCCTTTTGTGCTGCAATCTCTTCAGTCCTTCTCTTATTTTCTGCTTCACGTTCAGCAGCTTGCGCCCTCTGCTTATCTAATGACTTTAAAGACTGATTAGAATGTTCAGCAGTTACACCACCACCAGTTCTTAACTGCCATTTCACATCACCTGAATCCTTATACCTTTCAGGATGAGCAGAGTCCATATGATGCCTTTCTAAAGCAACCCTGCCCTTTAAATCATCAATAGGTCTTGTCTCAACCTTTCCAGTTAGCTGATTATAAAAAGATAGATTGCCATCTGAACCAGTTTCTTCTACATCTTTATCTGAAGGAAGATAAGTTCTACCAGGCATACTCATAGTTGTCATACAGACACCTAACTAATTAAAGGTTTTTTAAGATTTTCTTCAGCTACTTCAGGATCAAGCAATAAACCAGTACCAGTATATTGTGTTCCCCTAGCACCGCCAGGTCTACTTTTTAACCTTTCCTTTTCCTGCTTCGCCTTCTCAGCTATCTCCTGAGATGTAGGGGCACCTTTTTCTTCAAGTGTAGACCTTGGAGGTAACGGCTCAGGTGCAGGCATAGGCGGTAATGGTGGAGCCACTATATTAATATCAGGCATTTCTGGTAAAGGCGGTGGCGGTGGGATAGGTGGTACTTTTCCTTTTCCTCCCATTATAATCTCCTAATGGTAAGTGTTCTTATTTATCTCATAAACTTCACCAGTTAAAACATCATAGTCTTCTACTGCATAATTCTGACGTTTAACTGATATAATCATATCTTCATCTATAGCTTTTAAAGCTGTAGCAAGAGCGTCAAATGGATTACTAGCCCAATCATGAAGAGGGCGATCTTTATAGCATCCTCGCTTTTCATCCCACTCTTTTCTATAGGATTTTAAAGCCCTTATTAAACCATTACATTTAGTCTCATCAAAATGACAACGGTTGAACATGAGCCTCGCAGTCTCTATCTTGTCCATCACATCCGACACTCTTCTTACTGTCTCAAATCGGAAACCTAAATCCTGAGCAAACTCCCTACGACTCTTACCTAAAGAAAAATCCCTTTTCTCTATATCCCACGGTGCAAAATGCCTATCATATAAGTAACCCTTGTTTTGAACATACTTTATATAATGCAGTAACCCCTCATTAGAATTTTCATAAAAATCGAATATTCTGATATCATCCCTGTAAATCTGAAAGAAGATAATACAAGTTGTGTCATTAACTCCGAGATCCCATGCCGTGTGAACTGGATGATTCTCCATTAATGAAACGCTTCCTATTCTCTCGTCTTTGTAGGCTTCAGCTACTTCTCGTATAAAATACGCTCCCTCAATGGATTGCTCAAATGCCTCGTCAGGAGTAGAGGGATATTCCCTCTTCATGTCATCTCCAAGTTCCTTCTTCTTCTTCACATACCAATTTCTTTGGTTTTTGTCAAGAGGAATATCGCTGTCCTCTTCTAATCCTTGAAAGTAGTTTTCTTCTTCCTTAATAAAAGTTGTCTCTGTATCAAGTTTGTAAGCAGGTTCTTTCCACCACGGAAAGAAAAAGAACTCATAGTCAAGTGCAGATAATTCCTTACCGCTATTGTAATACATTCTCGCATCCATGCACTTCTCATAAAAGTCGCCCTGATTCCCCATAGCCGTAGATTCAATAACCAACAACGCATCTTTAGGTAAAGTTTCAATGCTACCAGTCCTCATTTCTCTAGCCTTCTCAGGTTCCTTTGCACAAGTCTTACCATACTCAGTAATTAGTAGTTGAGTAAGAGTACCAGACCTCATACTCGTACCAACCCTAAAAGCTGATCCGTTTTTCCATACCAGCCTCTTACCTTGATCGGATTCCAATGGACACATATCCATTATAATCGCTCGTATAGCTGGCATATCCAAAGCTATGTTATCCCAAACACCTTTAACCTTTGTCCTAAATATTTCTTCAGAATTTTCCCTCGTATCCGCTATAATTCCAGCTTCACGATTAGGATTAAAGATGCAGTCATCCAAAAAAAAGATACTAAAAAATGTTGTTACGCCTAGCTGTCTAGCTTTTAAAACAACATTCCTAGTCCAAAGATCATTGAATAATTCAGTCTGCGCCCAATTTGGCCTGAACTGAATTAATGAAGAATCTTTACCAGTCTTGGGCTTAATCCAATATAAATTATTAAGCCTCCACCATCTGTCTTTTATTTTTTCTACTAAGTCTTGTTCTGTAAGCATAAGTTATTCTGTGATTTCGTCAATAACATCTTCCATTCTTTGCTTTTTTCTCGGTTTTCCCTTTAATTTAAACTCAGTAGCTTTATGACTCATCTCCCCTATAGCTCTGGTAATTAGATCATTTCCCTTGTTATCTGTCATAATATTAACAGCTTTTAAGTCAGGATAAGCCTTACCAGCTAAAAAAGTCAGTAATCTTACCCTATTAGTCTCAGATAACTCGCCAGCCCGTAGCTCCTTAATAATCTCAGCTATCGGTTCAAACTCATGCTGATAACATACACCTCCAATGTATGCCATCGCATTTTTATCACCTTCATCTTTTTTTACTTCATCATAGCTTCTTACTTCTATTTCATTATTTTTTTTTAATTCTTCTGGAGGCACATAAAATTCATCCTCAGGGTTCGCTGTCATTTTACCCCCTATGACTTATTTTATAAAATGGTTCCCATTTTTTGCCCTCCCTGCGACACATAGTAGGTGTCAGCGTTGCAACATGATAACTGTTTCCATCAATAAAAACAACCTCATGTCTTTTTTTAAACACAACTATGCCTTTGCATCCTCCTCTCGGATGAGGTATACACTTAGCATCATATCCTGGTGGAGCTATTTCAGGGTGAGCATAATACATAAATCTTCCATTAATTAAAAACCTGACAACAATGCCAAGTGAAGGGTGCAACCTCCACATGGCATCATCTCTTTCAAGCTCAGGTTCTAATGGACAAGCAGAGGAACTAGCTATTATAGTAAAATAAAATACCAAACATGTAATGAATCTCATTTATATGCTGTAGATTGGTCATTGCATTTAGATAACTGCCCCTCTAACTTTATTGTATATTGGGTTAGGTTAGAAAAATCATTACCCCCCATGCAGACTAATCCCTTCTCAGAAGTAATATTTAGATTAGGTTTCTTTGGAATTGGATAGGTTTTCAGATTTCTTTGAGTTATCCTTCCGCATCCAAAAATTAAGAGCATTATCACCAGAAAACTGCTCAAGTTTAGCGTCAATCTCTTTATCTTTTGCTTTGTCATTTTCATCTACCTTGTTAGCAGTTTCTACACCACTTTCTAAATAATCCAAAGCTGCATCTTTAAAACCTTGATTTTTGGCATAAAAATACACCATCACAATAAAAAATACGGCTCCACCTATTAGATAAAGAGTCATTTCTTCTCGTTCTTATTGTGAAATACATTTAAACTCAGCCAATTTAATATAGGCCATATCTTACCAAGAATAGGAATCCTCTCTGCATATTCATCTTTAAGGGTTAATGTAACCGAAGATGCCATAGTTACAATAATACATGCCATAGAAAACCAAGATTGAGACTCAACCCAACCACTAAGCATTGCTTCCATAATTATCTCCTTTTAGTAAGCCTTCCAGTATCGTTTGTATACCGCATAAGCAAGACAAACAACAACAAACATCCCAATGTAACAATGAACCGACATTTCTGCCATCTGAAAATTCATTATTCATCCACCACCTCTCAGTTTTACCAGCGTTTTAGCTAGACTGTTAATAATTTGCTCCTCAGTTTTGCATTTTTTTCTAGGTAAGTCAAGCCTACTTAGTATGATATGGAGTAATTCATGGACTAAGGTATGCTCTATATCATGCTTAGGGTCTTTACCTTCGTCATTCCACACCCTTATAGTAGCTTCTTCATTCAAATCATCCATGTCACATTCGCCATAGTTATTAACGCTGCCCTCTAATTCACACTTAGTACAGAATAAATACTCTATGTCCCATGAGTTTAGACGCAATATGTCCTGCCAGTATATACATAAGTCATGGAAATCATTATTTTTATATTTTTTTTTAGCCATAACTGAGCCTTTTTCAAAATACGGTTATACTGTAGATGCGAATAATAACGTCATAGAGTCATTCGATTTTCTGACCCTCCCCCCCTTCGGCGAGTTCGTTCATTATATATAGAAAAAAAAATCTTTTCCATCAAAAAAAACCATTTTATCTGGGTTAATTGTTGTGTGGACCATGCAACGTTGATTTCCCCCACTATTGAACAACAACACACCACCCCACCCACTACCAACAAAGGCCTTTATACTATCAACACACCAAAATAAAATAAAAATAATTAAAAAAACCCTTGACAGTTCAAAACTTATATGAGACCATGTGCATCGTAACATTGAAACTAACCTTACCAGAGGAGAGATCATGACAGTTAAAAAACAGATTGAACGACTAAAGAAATTAAAGCAACACAGGCTCGTTAGTGAGTCAACATTTTTAAGGCATCTAGACGTAGCGTTGAGGGCTTGCGCTTCTACTACAAGTTTTAACAAGTATCACAAGGAATTTCCCAGGGAAGTTGATGCAATTAGTCAAGACCAAGCACAAATGATAGTTGACACAGAACGCTTTATACACCTTAACCATTAAATGGAGGCTTTAAAAATGAGAATTATAACCGAAAAAATCGTTAAAGCATTTATAAATGGAGAAAGTAAAAGTACTGGAAATTCCTCAACTAATGGGGAAATAATGATGTTACATGGGCATATAATAGCCAAAAAAGTTGGGGGATATGTTCAGATAAATAATTGTGGGTTTGAAACTAAGACAACAAAAGAAAGGTTAAATGGATTATTAGATTATATGGGGTTAAAAGGTAGTCATGGTATATATCAAAGAAATTTTGAATGGTATTGGAAAAACGGTGAAAGTTTCCCATGCAATCAATGGGTTACTGTAATGGACGGTTTAGGGAACTGATTAATAGTTTGCCGGAGCCTATCTGCAAAGGTAGGCTCTAACAAGCTATTAAGCTTGATTAACCTTTAACCGGAGGAACATAATGAATAAATTACAAAGGAAAGCTTTAGAGTTTGCTTATAAAGTATATAAGCTCAACAAAGGATGGTCAGGGTTTGCCGGTGACAAACCAACGGTTGATACTATATGTGGTTTGCATAACGGTGGATTAATCCAGGTTAATGAGCATAGAATGTTTAGTATCACTAACTTTGGTATCTCAAAAATGGAGGAAATGAACCATGACAACCAATAATATTATATTACTATCAATCGTTATTATGTCCCTATTAGTCTGTTTATTGGGATTTAAGTACCTAGTAACTCAAATGGTTATTAACGCTTTAATCGGAGGGTAAAATGGATACATTTGAATTAGAAGTAACAGGTAATGCTTTAGGTTTTTCTTGGCTTACTTGTGATAGATGCTATTCACCATTAGGAGGTGATAGGTATGATTGGAAAGCTTTTAACCGTGAATTTAAAGGTAATAACAACTCACTCCAACTTGAAAGGGACGGGTTAATATGTACCGATTGCGTTTGTGATATAGAAGGGTAGAAATAAATGGGAATCAAGATGTTACTAACGGCATTTTATTTTTGCGGGTTCCTATGTGTAAAAGAGTCAATTAAAAATTGACGATGTAAACGCTAACACATTATTAGATCTTGCGTGGATGGCTATAAATAGCCACCACTCATTGCTTATAGTCTCATATTTTCCTAGGTAAGTCAAGATTAATTTTTTTTAATGTTACTAAAGTACCAAATAATAACGCTTAACAATTTTAAATAGTGGTTGACAAGTGATTGTCAATCCCTGAAAAAAGGAGCTAAAAATGCACATTCAAGAAAGTATTAAATCAAGACACAACTTATTGCAAGAGAGTAGCATACGTTTACGTTATGGATTGCCTGTTAGAATCATAGAAGAATGGCACAATTATTGTCAGGATGATGAGGATTTATCTGACGTTGTGGAGGAGGAGGGATATGAAGATCTCAGAGATTAAAGAGGCGTTAAGGAAAAATGAGTACATTATTATAAGGCCGTCAATGCTGGATGATGATATATGCCTTAAACGCAATCAGCATGTTAAAATCCCTGAGCATAGCTCAGAGGGTCTTAAAAACCCTGACGTAGCCTTTACCTTTGATGAAATTAGAGTCCTTAAGACTCTGGATTTGGATAACAGAAACGTATTCATGAAGACTATGTATATGATTAAATCCGTATTCAAACATGCTCATATGGTTATAATGGTTATAATAGTCTTAATTATACTATTTACAATGAGTTGTGGTTCTGAGTGGAACTCAGGTCAAGTTGGCTTTGATCCAATAATTAATGGGAGGTAACATTGTGGAAAATAACTTTAGTCATATTCATATCCTAAAAGATTGTATTATTGACAGAAAGGATAACGTCATTCTTTGTAATTTTGAAAAAAAACGTTATAAAAATGTGTATAAATATACTGCGGATAGAGTTCCAGGTGTGTTTAGTACAAAAGACGAGATAAGGGAAAGAATTATCCATATCTTAAAGGAGGACAGATTTAGCTTGACAGTATAACCAATATATGCTATCATATATAAATAGTCAGGAACAATTCTTTGCCAGAGGAATTTATGTTAACTCTAAAAAAAAATACAAACTACGCCGTAACGTCCTGTTACGGTTCCTCTGGTAGTCCTGTCCCTAGCTTCGGCTAGGGCAGGGCGTTCCTCATTACAAACGTTTCTTTCTAACCAGAGGAAATCAAATGGACAAAACAAATTTAAAGGCAATGGTTAATGGAGCTTATGACCTCCAAAAACTAAGGATGCAAGCAGGTAACAGGGTAGTGGCAAACTGGAAGATACAAATGGGTTTTAAAACTAGCGTAAAAGAAAAGGAAAACGAAGAAAAGGAAGCTCAAAATCTGTTAGCAAAAATCAGAGGTAGTTATAAACGATTAACGGATGGAATTACAGATATTAACGATAGAAATTTTAAGGGTGATAAAATCATTAGTGACTTTGCTATTTTTATATTAGTTAAAAACTATGAGGAAATCCTTAAATGCGAAGAAGAGCAAATGCAAAGGTTTAAAAGTGAATTAAAGAAATTCCCTATATATACTGAATTTTTAAATCCGATTGTGAAGGGCGTTGGTGATACCTTAGCAGGAGTGCTTATTAGTTGTATTGATATAGAAAAAGCTAAATACGCCTCTAGCATTTGGAAATATGCAGGATTAGATGTGGCTGATGATGGTAGAGGCAGGAGTAGGTGTAAGGAACATCTAGTTGACGTTGAATATAAAGATTCAGATGGTGAAATGCAAACAAAGAAGGGAATCACTTTTAACCCATTTCTAAAAAGCAAATTAATGGGCGTACTAGCAGGTTCTTTTCTTAAGCAGAGAAAAAATGGCAGTAAATACGCTGAGATTTATTACAATTACAAAAACAGGTATCAAAACAGACCTGATTTAGTAGATGAAAAGAAAACTGATAAAAACGGCAAGATCACCCATTGGAAAGATGGCAAGAAAAAGGATTTACATATACATAATATGGCAATGAGACCGGCAGTCAAAACATTTTTAGCTGATTTATATGAAGTTTGGCGTGGTCTTGAGGGCTTGGAAGTCCATAAACCTTATGCTGAAGCTAAGTTAGGGATTGTACATACTAAGGTAGCGTAATTAGCGAGTCAAAATAAGTAAGATAACCGGTGGCGTGAAGCGAGTCAATCAATGTTAGATAACCAATGAAACAAAGCGAGTCAAAATATTGGAGATAACCAACGACGGAAAGCGAGTCAGGTCGTTAAAGATAACCAGGATGATTTAGCGAGTCAAAAGAGAGGAGATAACCATTAGGTCGAAGCGAGTCACTCCCCACTAGATAACCAACAACTTAGAGCGAGTCATGACGGTGTAGATATCCAGAAATGCTGAGCGAGTCATTATAGAGAAGATAACCAGAGAAGCCAAGCGAGTCATGAATGTCCAAAAGCGAGTCATGATCCTCTAGATAACCAGAAGAACTAAGCGAGCCAAAGGTCAAGAGATAACCAGTTCATATTAGCGAGTCAAGATACTGAAGATAACCAGAAGCGCAAAGCGAGTCAAATCTTGAAAGATAACCAGGGACACAGAGCGAGTCATAATGTAATAAATAAAATAAGCGGTGCTAAGTGAATGGATTGGTTGGCCTAAGTTGAGCTTTACTGGGCTTAAAACTGGCTTCGTTGCTGTCCATTCAGCTAAATGGTTATACATGGTTCCCGTTCCATACATAGCCAGCCACTTTTCGGCAACGAAGTCAAAGCTAATCCAACAACCTTTCACCAGAGGTGAAATATGCACTACACATTTGTAAACTTGCAAGAAAATTCAAGAGGACAGGAAATATCCAGATTAAGGGCGTTAGATCCTGAATTTAATGACGTATGGAAAGACTTAACTGGTAAGCGTATGGCAACGCCAAAGCAATTATCTGCTCTTAGCGTCTTGGTAAATGATTCTAGAACTAACGAAAACGTAGTAAAAACCCTTTAAAAACTAGGTCTGGTAGGCGGTTTTGGGTTGGTGTGTATCGCCCTCCTCCTTCACCTCCCAATGCCGTCTATCTAGACCGCCAATAAAGGAAATGCCATATGGATTTCACTCCAGAGGAAAGACAACATTATATAGGGGGTTCTGATATATCTGCCATTATGAATTTAAACCCCTGGAAAACCATACATGACGTATTTATTGAAAAGGTTGATGATCCGAAACCTTTTAAAGAAAACGAAGCTATGTATTGGGGTAAAACTTTAGAGGAATCTATAGCTGACAGGTGGTTAATGGAAAGGCGCAAGGAAGACTACAACATAGAAAGATCACAAGTGCTATCTACAGGCCACCCAACAAAAGACTATATCAGAGGTCATCCTGATGCTATCTATAAAGGATGGCGTAATGAAAAACCCATTACCTGTTTGCTTGAAGTAAAAACAACAGACTCTAGAAATTCCTCTAATTGGACTCATACCGCACCGCCTTATTACTTTGTTCAGCTAGCCTGGTATGCAATGATTAACGCCAAAAATTATGAGCATAGGGGTGAGTCATTGCCTGAAACAGAATACTGGTTTGCCGTATTAATCGGTGGTAATAAATACAAGGAACTGACAGTTGATATCAACCCATCAGATATTGGATTAGTTGAATCAAAAGGTATTGAGTTCTGGGAAGAACATGTAAGTAAAAAGATTATGCCTGAATATTCTGAGCCTGATGAAAACATTAACAAGTTCTTGTTCCCTCATGTTTCTGATGGGGAGGTTTTAGAATGTGATAAATTTGTGGCAGAAAAAGTTAAGGAATATAGAAATATCAAGGAATCCATGAAAAAACTTTATGGTAGAGAAAAAGACTTAAAAGAATTTATTAAAAATAAAATGGGTAGTTTTCAATATCTAACTCATAACAATGAAAAGATAGCAACACAATCTGAGTACAATAGAGTATCTATAGATTGGGAAGAGGTAGCCAAAAACTACCAAAAAGATCATAATTTTTATGACTATGTAAAACACCATACTAAATCAACAACAACTAAATCTCTGAGGTAATATGTCTATATATAAAGCATTGTTTAAAGTTCAAGAGGAAATGGAGCCTATCATTAAGTCTGCCAAAAATCCTTTTTATAAATCCAAGTATGCAGATGTTAATTCAATCATACATCAAGTAGTACCTCTCTTAACTAAACATGGTGTTCTCCTAACACAACCATTAGCTAAGGCAGGTTATAGTGATTCGATTTGTGTTAAGACTGTTTTAACTCATGTGGAGTCAGGTGAATCCGTTGAGTCTGAATCAGAAGTTAAGTTGTCTAAGGTTGATCCTCAACAAGCCGGTTCAACCATTACCTATCTGAGAAGGTATACCCTGCAAAGTCTCTTATCATTAGAAGCTATTGACGATGATGCTGAGAAGGCTATGAATCGCAAACCACAATTACCTCAAAACTCTCCTGAACAAGAGAATGTTGACAGGGCGAAGCTTTGGATGAATAGATTCGATGTCACCGCTAAGGACATTAAGGATAAGGCAAGAAAGTATTTTGGATCAGACTCAGTAAGACTTTTAAATAACGAACAAATGGACAAACTGGAAGATATGCTTAAATGAGGTACTCATCCTTAGAAGTCGAAAAAATAATAACACAGGATCAATCCAAAAAACAGGGTAGATACTGGATAATACTACCTGAGAGTTATCTAAAGAAGATTGCGTTCTTATGTTCTTATTTTAAATGCAATAACTCAATGCTTCTCAGGGCATGTACTTGTGTAATGATCGATGAATTTTTGGAGGAAGTTGTAGGAGACAAGGATGCCGTTGATAAAATTCTGGCTAAAATACAGAAACCGTCCAACAGGAATCTTGAAAAAATGTTATTACAAAAAGCATCAATAAGGTCAGGTATGCTTTCAAGAGAACATCAGGTTAGACATGCTCTTTCTACGCATGAAATAGTAAACCCAACAGGTAAAACTTGGGGCCGTTCTGAGAGAAAGGGAAAGAAAAAAAAGAAAGGTGATTCTAGTGAATAGAACATCATGCGCTTATGTGAAAATTACCAAGTATAAAAACGGCAAGCCTGTCTCATCAGAATATGTAGACGGGTTTGAAAAAAGCTACGAAGCGTTTACAAGTACGACAGCTAAAGAACGTTCTCATGCTAGCACATGGGGTGCAATGGTTAAAAAGATATGCTTATTATGCAAAATTAGATATACCGCCAGGGCTAGTGTACAAAATAAATGTTACAGGTGCAGATACCATATTACTAGGATTGCTAAAACTAAAGAGTACAAGGGGATGCCTATAAATGAAAGCCATAAACTTGTTATTCAATATCTTAAAAACAATCCTAAAATATTAGAACAACCCATGTCTGGATGGTATGTTATCAGACACAATGAAAGCTTAAAAGGATTAAATCAATAATCAACTGCGGGGAAGCGTTGGCAAAACTTTAAAAAAGGAAAATTAAAATGAGAAATGTTTTAGATCAACCGTATGAATCCAGGGAAACAGAAGAAACGCTGTATCACGAAAAACTTTTTATGAAAAGGATGCAAGATGTTTACAATATTAAGTGCGTTAAAATGCCAGCTAATTTCTCTATCGATTTCTTTATGACTGGACATGGACTGACAAATGGGAAAGCCGTAGGTGAATTTAAACAAAGAAACATGGCTACCATAGACCAATTCGATAACCAGGGAGGTATATTTGTAAATGAAAAGAAAATAACGAAGATGAAACACATGAAGGAGCTTTATGATATATCTGGTTATATCTTTGTTGGTTTGCTTAACGGAAACTATTACAAATGTAAGATAGATGATATAGATTTCAAGCATATCAAGATAGGGGTAGAAGATAACTTATATGGTGGAATGAATAGAGGTGGTGAGAAAGACAGGCAGTTATTATTTTCGCTACCATCAAATAATTTTTCTAATCTTTAATGGGAGTAGCTATGAATAGGACATTTCTATATGGTAACATAACACAAGAACCAAAGTTGTTTGCAGGTAAGTCTACGATTCTCAAGTTTAAAATCGCCACTAATGAAAAGTATAAGATCAAAGATGAGTGGAAGGAAAAAACTTTTTATCACCAGGTTTCTGTTTGGGGTGAGAGAGCCACCTACTTAGCGACTATTTTGCAAGTTGGTCAACCTGTAGTTGTTGAAGGGAAGAATGTATCAGGTAAAAAAACAGATGATAGGACAGGCGAGACTAAGTATTATTATGAGGTTGAGGCAATTAAAGTTCATCCTCTAAATAACTACAAGGCAAATAACTTAGACGATGAAAAGGGAGATGACCTAGACATTTAATAACTTAGCCTCCGAAAAGGTCTGGTGACTCTGCCACATTGAAGATCCCTTTTTAAAAGGACGGTTTAAGTTTTTGAGATGAATTCCTTCAAAGGGTTTGACAATATTTTGCGCCTCAAAAGGCTAGGAGGCCTTTTTCTTGGTGATTAGTTATGGTTAGAATAATAGCATTATGTATGCTCCTCAGTTTAGGCGGATGTGCTGGTATGCTTGAATCTATAATAGCTAACTGGATTGGCGGAGCAATGGGTTACTTAACAGCTAACAAAATTCAAAAGGAGCTAGATGAACATGAAAAAACTATTGGCAAATAGCTATTTTTATTACTCATTCCTTGCAGTATTTATTTCGGTTGTTTTTTATTTTGCGTACACTATTACTGGTTGTTCTACCATGCCACAAAATGAGTCGATCAATGTTGTTGGTGGTACACCACCTTATTATGATGGGCATGATAATGAAATAGCCCCCAACCCTAACAAGTGAGGTCTAAGATGAGAGATGAATTTTTAAAAACTTTAAGTGCGTCCTATAGAGCAAAATATAGCGAACATGAATTAGCATTAAAAATACTTATGGATAAGTGTGTTGGTATTAGTGAACATACTAATTTTATTGAGGAAGCTGACAAGCATATTGAAAAAATGGCAAATGTTATAGAAAAACAAGAGGTGGTTGATTGCCTCATACATGATTGGGAGAAATAATTAATATGACGGCTTACACTTCAGGAAATTCCGCCTTAAAGAGTAAGAGAGGACATGATGGAGGATTGTTCCAGCTTTTTATTTCCTTTGATTTAGTGGCAAACGATAAACAGAAAGCTAGAATGATTGTATTGCGGGAAAGGCTAGCAGCGTTGAGTTCTAATCCATTTAAGGATATGGATGAGAGATTCAAGATAGCAAAAGATATCTTTAATTTAAGGAGAGAAACAGATTCAACAGTAACCCACGATCAATTAATGTTTAATGATTATAATTGAAATTTGTGCCTCTATATTCACAATCCTGGCACAATATTTATTCACAAAGAGATCTGAATGGGGTGTAAGGGTAGCCCTTATCGGTCAGATATTTTGGCTTTGGTTTATCTTTGGTATAGGGTTCCCAAACGAACCAATTCATTATGGCCTAATACCTGCCGATGGGGTTATCGCTTGCATCCATTTTAGGGCATTTCTTAAACAAATCAGAGGTTTGTAATGAGTGAAGATGAACTCCAAGAACATGCTGAGGCTTACAGAATAGCAGTTGAGGCTACAGTTAACATGCTTGATAAGCTACCTGAGGATAACCCTGAGACATTCTATGGGCCATTATGTGTCATAATACATGAGCTACTTTTACACGCCCCATCATTACAAAACGCTATGGAATTAATAAGCGTTGCCATTCAGAATGAATTAACTGAAGATGATTTTAATAAATATTTCAAAAAAGCTTTCAGGACAGACCCATTCTACGCTAGTAAAAATAGAACATTACACTAGGAGACATCATGAAAATACTAGTTACTCTAATGCTATTGTTTTGCGTAAGTTGTTCTGGCCTTATCCGTGACACATGCAGTAATTTATTACGGGAAAGAGTATGGGGTAATTTTGAAAAAGAAACAATGGAGGTTGATAGTGGAATACAATAGACTGGAACCTTATAACGATGAAGCCGAAACAAATCTTATAACCTCTATTATATCCAATCCAGATCAGGCTCACAGAGCTATGGCTACATTAGAAGAATCTGACTTTTACCATCTACACAATAAGAAAATATATAGAGCCATCAAAGATATCGCCGAAAACGGTAAAGAACCTGATTATTTAAACGTTTCGGATTGGATAAAGACAAGACAATATGAGGTCAATGGTGAATTAGAAAAATATGATGAAAGTTTTGCCCCGCCAGGTATAATAGAAAGCTCCGCCAGGATGATAAAAGAAAAGTCATCACTAAGGAAACTTATCAGATTGAGCGAGGCTATATCAAATGATTGCTATACTGGTACTAAGCAAGCGGAAGAAATTATTGAGGAAAACCAAACAGAGTTATGCGAAATATCTATTGACCATACTCAAAAAACTAGTAAAAATTTGGTGCTTGCTCCTGAAGAATATGTTGATATCGCAATGCAAAGGGCTGAGAAATTATTTAAAAACCCTGAAGCTCTCAAGGAAGAAACAATTCTCACAGGACTCAAGGAGCTTGATGAGGTCACAGGCGGAGCGAGGGATGTTAATATCATTTCTGCCACCTCTGGGGTTGGGAAATCTGCATTGGCACTTAACATTGCCGTTCAATTCGGAGTCAGGCAAAACATCCCAACCTTATATCTCAATTATGAAATGGGGGGGGAGCAATTGTCCAACCGCCTTCTATCAATCATCTCTGGTGTTAGGTTTAAGTCAATCGAAGATGGTAAATATGAAAGACCCGCCGAAGAGTTTCACAAGGTTCGTGAGGCATCTAAAAAATTAAAAAAATCCAAACTATTCATTACTGATAATGATGCTAAGACTATCAATACCACACTATCCTTAATAGAAAAGCATGCTATATCACATAAAATTAGAGTAGTTTTTATTGACTATCTAGGTGACATGGCTATGGATAAGCTTGGCTCTGTAGAAGGTAGCGAGTACATTACCTATGGTAGATGGATTCAAGTTTTGAAAGGTACTTGCAAAAAATATGATATTAAATTATATGTACTAGTACAGCAAAACAGACTGAAAAAGGAGTCAAGTGATGGGGTTGGTGGTTCCTACAAGATATTGCAAAAGGCAGATCACTTCATTTTATTGTATGCTGTAGGTAATAATAAGGTAAGGATGAAGCTTGATAAAAACAGACATGGCCCATATCCATTTGTTTGGGAAATGAACTTTAATAAACCAAATCAAAGAATGGAAATTGGAAAGTTAATTTCTTCTCAGAGTGTTAGCGTTGAAAGCGAGGACTTATGATAATAAACGATAAGCAAATAAAGGATTTGTGTAATTCAAAGGAACCCATGATAAGTCCATACTGTAACGGAAAGGAAATAAATCATGGGATATCTTACGGACAATCAAGTTATGGCTATGACATTAGATTGGGGTATGTGTTTAAAGAAATAGGTCAAGTAAAAAACAGATGGGGTGAATCATGCACAATAGTAGAACCTGAAAATCCTGAAAGAGTGATGTGGACTAAACATAATGTTGATGGAGTACCATTCATTATATCTCCTAATGATTATGTTTTAGCTGTCAGTTTGGAAAAATTTATTATGCCTAGAAGTATAACCGGAGTTGTAAAAGACAAGTCAACTTATGCAAGGCTTGGAATAACAGTTCAAAATACAGTAATTGAGGCAGGATGGAGAGGATATCTTACTTTAGAAATAACGAATCACTCTAAGTATAAGGTGGCTTTACATCCAAATACAGGTATAGCACAAATACTTTTCTTCAAAGGAGAAAATTGTGAGAACCCCTATCCAGATCAAGGCAAGTACCAAGACCAAAGCAACGAACCAACAACGCCACAAGCGTCAACCAAAGATCAACTCAAGGAACAAGGGAGCATCAGGCGAGAGGGAAGTATGCCTGATAATGTCAAAGATAACAGGAATGGTAGTAAAAAGAAGTCTGGAAAGCGTTAGGACTGGCGGTTCTGATATAACTTGTGTGCCTGGATTAAGCATAGAGGTAAAGCGTAAAAAGATGATATTGCCTAATGACATGTCTCAATTTTGGTTACAATGTCTCCGTCAAGCTGAGAAAGAAAACGCTAAACCTGTATTGTTTGCCAAAGAAGATAGGAGGGACTGGTCTGTAACTGTTGCATTGGGCGATATGTGTCCAGTTAAGGACATGAGAAGTCTTCCAGTTCAAATGGACGTTCAAGCGTTTAAAACTTTATATAAAAGGTGGCATGATGAATAGAGAAAAGATGAGCAAACAGTTTGATGTTTGGGCTGAGATGATGAGAAAAGTAATGCTTGTTAAAAATAAAGATTATGGTATGAGCGATGATCCTTTAGCTAATCTCAGGGCTGTAGAAATGGTAGGTATTACAATAGATCATGGCATAGTTATTAGAATGATGGACAAGATGAGTAGGTTGTGTTCTTTCTATGAGAAAGGACATTTCGCTGTAGAAGATGAAACTTTGGATGATACTTTAATTGACTTATGTAACTATGCTTTTCTGCATTGGATAGCTAGAACCGAAAAGGAAACATGTAAGAATGAAAAATGCCAACCCAAAAAAAGAGAAAAAACACCAGGTGTCTTTTGAAGAAATAGACTGGATTCTTAGGAAGGAATATAATTATACACATAACAGAAATGCTAAGGCTTTTAAAATACTTGAAGCTATGGCTATGGAAATTAGGGAGAAGCGGGGATGATACTATCCCTTCTTTCCATTTCCCTTTCCATTACCGTTTCTGGTTTTTATTTCATGTTCTATGTTACTTCTTTTATGGGATGCCTCACTCCAAAGCCTATAATCTATAGGCCCCTTCACCAATTCTTCTATAGCACATCTTTCTTCTATTGCAGACCAATGCAGTAAGTTTACCTTATCTATTAAACGTATAAGTATCTTTTCGTTCTTGTGAAGTTCTTCCTCAATTTCATCACCCATATCCTGGATAGTTCCTATCAAGGTTGATTTCACCCAATTCAATAGGAAATAAACTAAGGCTCCGCTGGCTACCGTAACAGCTACAGGTACACCCAAATCAGAAATAATTTTAGTTAATTCATTCAATCGCCTATCCTCGCTAGCCAAGATGTTACCGCAGTTATTAATCCGGTTCCTGAAACCCACTTCAAAACACCGGCTGTCGTTCTTATGTCCCTAACGTCACCAACTAGACCGTTTCTACCCTCAGCACCGTAGAGAGTCCTGGCGTGAGATTTTATATCCTCACATAGTTGTTTTTGATTAACAGCTATTTCCCTGACTGTTACCTTAATCTCAGTTATATCGTTCTCTATGCTACTCTTGTCTGACATTTTCGGCTGTTTCCCCTTCGCAACATTCACTAACATAAAAACCACAAAAGGCACATTGGTAATGCCCATGCACCTCAATTATTATAATACAATTACATCTATAGCAAACCATAGCTAGTCAATCCCTGCTTACCAGATTTTTTTTGTGGTTACTTTTAGGGATTTAATCATTGCTAAAATATTTTCAATGGCAAATTTAGTTTTCTCATCAGATATCGAATCGATATTAATATTCTTCAAAGCATCTTCATACTTAGATTCCTCTTCATTACGCTTAATATTCTCTGGTTTATGTTCTCTAATTAACATGACTTCTCCTTATTTATATTTCAATCCAAGTGAATATAGTCTGTAATCCTGAGCAGTTCCACTCTGCTCAATACTTACAAGTGGACTAGTACCTGAAGTAGCAGCCATAGTTACATCTGCTAATCTAACTGTAGTACCATCGGCTAAAGTATCTTCTATATCCCATGAAGAAATAGTGTCGTAGTTGCTACCTCCGTCACGGGAAACCTTATAGGCTGGAGTACCGCTAATTTGCTTATCAATCACCTCTAGTACGATATTGTTTGGTGCTGATCCTGCCAATGGTGGCATGTTAGTACCACCAAATACTCTACTCTTGAACGTACCCTGTGAATGAGACGCATCATAATTAATAGTAATCAGAGAAGACTCTGGATTTTGTGAGGTGCTAGAACTTTTTAAGACTACGCCAACACCAACTTTAGTAATAGTTGGTACAACTATACCGCCAGATGCTACAAGATTAGCATCACTAATACCAGCTAACTCTGCTCCAGTCATCTGAAAAATTGCATTACTATTAACACCCTGTGCTGTGGCGTGTAACATGTCGTTAATAGTGCTGTTCGTCCAACTGGTAGCAGTGCTGTCTGCGGTGTTGGTGTTATATTGCCATGCAGACCCAGTGTATTGTGCTACCTCTTTCCAGTATGATCCAGTCCAGACAGTAACCACTGTATCTGTATCGTTATAGGCAGACATACCACTTGGTCCCATGACTACAAAGTACCAAACGTTCTGTGAGTTAAGCGTTTCTGTTCTAGTGATACTGTTTACATCTGAGAAGGCAGATGAATCTTTTAAAGTAGCGAATGTTGCAACTGCGGCCACTGGTTCAGTTATGACATTACCGCCACTTGTAGCATTAAGCTTAACAACCCCACCAGCGAACTCAGACATGCGTATGATGTAGTCATAATCATCATTAGATGGGTAAGAGCTAAGGGCTAATTGTGTGGCTGATGTTCTCGCTGTAATATCTACATAAGACTCAGAGCCAAGCTTTATTCTCCCGTTGGCACAGTTAGCTGGAAAGCTACCGCTGGATATTGTAGCCGTTGAACCACCAGCAGAAGAACTGTCAGTAAACGTTGTTGAATCATCACTGCCCTCAAAATGTAACAATAGACTAGTATTAGAGTCTGATGTAAACGGAGATGTGCTTGGTGTAAAGTTAGCAGTATATCTAGCAACACCCTTTGAAACTCGCATCTCATCCATCCAACCATGGAAAAACGTAGCAGCAACGTGATGGCCTATACCGATTTCTTCGTCAGCCGATCCTGAATCATCTCGCATAGTGTAGTCCCATGTAGCAGAATCTTCAGAGGTACCGTTCAAGTACAGACTTGTAGTAGTACCATTACGAACTACAGCGACATGATACCAAGTACCAGCAGCAAGAGTAGTTGATGTATCTAATAGTGTCGCTGTATTGCTACCTGAAGGTTTCATTTCGTACTTAAACTTACCGCTGTCGTGGTAATACAAAGACCAATTGTACGCAGATTCTTCTCTCAGCAACTGGATAATGCCCATATCACCAGATGAAGTTAAATGGTCTAAATTAAGCCACGCTTCTATTGTGTAATTACCTGCACCAAAAATAAAGGCAGCGTGTTCTGGGATCGTCAGCTTATCACCGTTATCAAAATATCCCATAGCTGAACCAATTTTAGGGCTAACCGATACACTTCCAGAGGTAGTACCACTAGTTTTAATCTTAGCGTTTGAATTGCTGATGGGGTATTCTCCACCACCAGTTGAATTAACAGTATGCCCAACACTAACTACGGTCATTTGACTTGTCGATAAATTTGTATTAGTCCATTCCTGCTGTATATAGTTAGACTCAGTTGTGAATGGGAATGTTGAAGTCTGTCCTGCACTACCTCTAGCATTCTGCCAATACTTGCTAGTGTTATCATGAGCTATATTACTAGAACCACTTATATCTATCGCTGTATTGTTTTGAGTGCTACCATCTTGGAAATCGTCTACAAATCCATCAACTACATTGAGTACATTAGATGAATGGTCTGACAGTCTTCTTGCGTTAAGCAAGAATATATCAGAAGCGTTGATATTTGTTTGTTTGCCGCTGGCTGCCCCTCCACCAGTAATTTGAAAATTAGTTCCATCATAAACAAGTTCAACTATTCCATTTAAAGGCAAGTCACCTGCGTCTGGATCAGAGCCATCACTCTTCTTGATGTTCTTCGCACCAAGACTGTCAACATTGATCGTACTCGCTCCCGTATTTGCTGCATTGACTTTAACCAACAAATCAACACCCGCAGCATAGGATGTCAGCGTAGGATTTGGCGTTAGAGTATATGTATTTGCACTTCCAGCCGATACGCCGTAGTGTGGCCCAGCATTTGATGCTGCCGATGTAGCACTTGCTGCAGCAGCAGTTGCTGAAGAAGCGGAAGCTGTGGCACTTGTAGCAGAACTAGTAGCTGAAGAGGCAGAAGAAGTAGCACTACTAGCAGAATTAGATGCCTGAGTAGCAGATGTTGTGGCACTAGAAGCAGAATTAGTTGCACTTGTACTGGCTGCACTAGCACTAGAAGCGGAAGCTGTGGCACTAGTTGCAGAGGCAGTAGCACTAGTTGCGGCAGCCGTTGCGCTAGTTGTAGCAGCAGCAGCGTCAACTAACAAACGCCACTTAGCTGAATCAGTATTAGAAGATATAGGTTGACTACCAGAAGAGGTGTGTGCCGTTAATGCTATATATATATTATTGTTGCTAGTATCTTTGATTATATCTCTTACAACATAAGCTGTACTAGCAGCCCAATTACCCTTAGATGTACCTATCTCTTGATCGGCAGATAGACCACCAGAAGAATCAAAAGCTAAAACCTTAGAAGCCCTATCACTTGCATCTGCGGATATTCTCACAGTACCAACATCAGTTACACTATCAGCAAATCCAAAACTCTCATCAACATTAAGTTGATTTTTCTGACTCTGCATTGTTAGCTTATCAAGAGCATCCTCAATTGTCTGAGGATTAATTTGACCTGTAACGGTATAATCTGTAGTTTGAGTCTTGGCTATATTACGAACAAAAACTATGGCTACTCCGGTTCCAGGCGTATTACCAGACGTAAATGTAACATTGCCACCGGAATCAGAATCAACACCTGAAATTGTATAATGAGTGGTAATTGTTTTCTCAACACCATCTAAATAAACATCAATCTCCGATTGATCGAATATTTTAAAAGAATAGCTAAAGGCAGTAGTAGAATTATTACCAGTATGTGTACTCCTATTAGTTGTTGATGTTAGTGTCATGTCAGGCTCCTAGTCATTTAAATATTTCTCTTGGGTTTTCTCTAGCAATATCACGTTTTTCTTTAGCAGCTAAAATTAATTCCTCGTTACCATGAATACGAAGTAATATATCTCTAGCATCAGTTCTTCTTTGTGTCCATATACTTTTTATAATAGTCCTTTGTCCTTCTTTTCCTGAAAATGGAACAGGCATACCCATTATTTTTTCCTGTCTATCTATATTTTTAAATTCTTTCAGAACTTGGCTTTTTATAGAACCAGGAGCATATTCATCAACATCAATCAAATCTTCAACAAGAGAAGGCGGTATCGGCACATCGCCATGCTTGTCAATATATTTTCGGATAGTTGTTAAATCTTTACGCTCTAACAGTTTTAAATGATAAAGTTGTCTTTTAGAAATTCTCACAGGAAAATCAGGAAAATCTGGAACATGTATATTTTCTGATGGTTCTCCAATAACAAGCTCCAACTCTTCAATTCTTTTGTCAATATCATCATGGTTTTTTCTATAAACATTAAACTGAGTTACATATTCTAATGGAGTAAGAGTTGTTCTGTCACCAGTCCTTAACATAATATTACCCCATCTATCAAGCAATGCTGGAATATTTGTAGAGTATCCAGGTAGATTACCCTTTGCTCTATCTAATAACTTTTGTATACTCTGTTGTCCTCTATAAGCTGCACCATACTTAGCAAATTTATCATCAGTTAAATTTAACTCACCGCCCTTATTTTCCAGAATCCTTAGATCTGAAGCATTTTTTTCTTCTCTTAAAATAGATGGTGTAAAGCTAGAAGCTACCTTCTCTAACACCCTTGATACAATTCTTTCTGCATGTTCCTTATCTTTTGGACGTTGCGTTGCTAATGACATTAATTCGGCAAGACCTGGTGCCCAATTATCAGAAATAAGAATATCTTGGAGTGAATGAGAAATTTGATAAATTAGTTCTTTTGCAACCTCATCATCCTTATACATACCAGCAATTTTAACAATATCAGCACCCCATTGAAATATTTTAGCGTATGGTTCTAAACGTGAATAATCAACATTCGTAACAGACCCATCCTCTGAATGGATTCTAATAGAATGCGGCTTATAATTAATCATATTTTTATTTTTTTCTTTTCCATAGTCTGCCTCTTCAGTACCTGTTATATAACCATTTAAAGCAGCCCACGAACTACCCATTAATAACATTGTACCTGTTGTCATTCTACTTAAAAACTCAGCCCTAGCATCTAAATCATTCCAATTTTTATCTCTAAATTTAGAGCGAGCCATTCTCAAAGTATTATTTATTGGCTCACGCTTAATAGCAAAATCAGCCATATTCACCAAAACTTTTACAAATGGATTAAATATCTTAGCTAATGGAAATTGTCTATTTATATGTTGAACTGTACTAGCAATTACACCAAGTTCTTCAGTTAATGTAGCCTCATCACCTAATTTAGTAGATTTTAATCTAACAGCCTCATAATTCTTTAAATATTGAGGATGCTGACGTAAAAATTCTTCCCTTCTAACCATAGCGGATGGTTCTAAGTTTTCTTCTAATGCTTGTCTAAAAGCCTCCCTAGATACATTCATACGGTGAATACCTGATCTCACAGCATCATCTGTAGCAAGCAATACTGGCATACCGCCACGATTCAATCTTCCTAAAAAATTAAATACAGAAACCCTTGACTCTGTAGCATCACTCACACCAAGTTTAATAGCATTTACTTTAGGCTCATGAACGCCTTCTAGTTTAGTTGCAGCAAAACCAACCGGCTTATCATGCCAAAGTGTTTTTGAAAATACTTCCAGAGTATCTTGCCAGCCACGAAGAAGGCCAACTAAGCCAGCCACATATTCCCTACCAGCCTGATCGTTATTTTCTAACCCTAAAGCCCTTTTATATAAACTTTTAAAGTAATGTTCTGCTGGCTGAGTTCCTGCTCCAATAAGAGTACCACCAATTAAATTTGCCATATGTGTACCCTTACCACTTAATAACCCCCAACCCATATAATTTTCCATAAATATATCTGCTAAACCTGATTTTTCTGTAATTGCTTCCAATGTACCTTCTAGTTGTGTTGGGTTTTCAGCCTCCTTTATCATCCTAGCTATATTCATAATACCTGAATTACGAGTCAAACCTGTATTTAAAACACTAGCTTCTACAACCTTATCAAAAGCATTAGTATTTAACATATCATAAGCAATGGGATGGCCCATCATTCTGGTTGATTGACCAGCTTCCCTGCCTTTCTTTACAACAATATTTTTTAGGCCGTACCAAAAAGCAAGAGATTCCCTTAACTTATTTCTAAACTCAACATCTTTTCCTTTATTATTAATAACCTTAGTTGACCATTCAGCTAAATTTTTAAAAGCAACAGAATGAGCCACCCTAGCTATAGCAACAGCCTGTGGATTTACACCCATAGCGTTAATAATTTCTGCTGGATTTTTTGCACTCAGTATTTCAGGCATACGCTGTAAAGCTAAGTTTATTTCATCTTGTAGATTAATTCTTTTACCAGCAGCTTTTTCAGTATCACCAGCAAATTGTAGCTTTAGCCAATCAAATAGATTTTGAAAATCTTCAGGAGTTTTAATAGTCCCTAAATTATATCTCAATTCTCTTTCTTCATCATCAACAACAATCTTTTTTATTTGAGTCTGTTCTAAAAATGGTTGAATATTAGAATCTGGATCAACGAGAGTTTCCTCAGTTTTCTTCAGCAAAGAAACCATTTGTTTGTCTGCCGTACTAGTTGGCATTGGTATGGTTTTTATACCAGCCCTAGCAATTAGATCATTTTGCTTAACAGTTACAGGCACATCACCCAATTCAATGGCAGCCTTTAAATCCTCCCTATATAACCCAAAAGATCCAACTGTTTCACCACTCTTAAGATCATTTACTATCCTGCCACTAAGATCTCTTATTTCTGTAGGATCAAGACCAACTTCATCCTCAAGAAACTTCATATATCCAGATTTTTTAAAATTCTGTTCTTTAGCAATATATAAAGCCTTAGTAACATCATCTTGAAATGCAACAATATTATCATTAAACTTTACTTCTTTTTTCCCTAATTTCTCAGGTAATTCTTTTGTCATTAATTCATTTATAGCATTTTCAGCAGTTTCATCTACAGCAACATTCTCTGCTCTTAAAACAGATTGAATATCTTCAGCAGTTTCAGTTTTTGTCAATCTTTTTTGATATATTTTAAAGCTATCAATTTTTCTTTTTGTTTCTAATCTGATGCGATCAAGGCTTCGTTTCTCATTTGACATTATACCTTCACGCTGAGACAGCCTTTCATATTCTTTCAGTGCTTGCTCACCAGCATATATCTCTTTGTTTAAGAGATCATAAGTTATTTGATCTCTACCTTCCTCGCCTAATTTTGGGCCTATAAAGTCATCAACAAATCCTAATTTTCTCTTAGTATAAGCTACAGATTGTTTTCCAAGATATTTAACACCAGCTACAAACCCATCCATTATTCTACCCTCAATCACTCCTGACACACTATTACGCAATCTTTTAACAGCCTCAGGATCATCAGGATTATTCATTAAAAAATCACTTATAGCTCCACCAGAAGATTCGTTTATTTCTTTCAAACCTGGAATTTGCGTTATTAGACCTAGTGCATTTGCATTGGGATCATCAGGATTAAACGCCAAACCACCAGCAAGCCCATCTGCAATAACAGTTTTAGTAACTTTACTAGAAGTCTGAAGTTTCTTTAAACCATTCACTAGTCTAAATGCTGGCCAAAAACCTGTTAAAAACTGTAGAGCATTTCTTGACATCTGCATAGTTAATGGATTAATAGCACTATGTTCCAATGCTTCTACAGACTTTTGATAATTATCAGCCCATGTATCTACTGGCATATCAACGTCAATACCAACAGCACCAAGCATAGACTCCATACCCTCTTCAAGTGAAGCTGCAACATTTATAAGTCCACCACCAACACCGGAAACTGCACCAAGAAAAGCATCAGAAAAATATGAGGAAGTACCACCACCAACCATAGCTGAAAAATCTTGGTATGGCTTAAGAATTGCAGGATCACCAATATTCTCATTAACAATTCTGTCTACTTCATCATCTTGATTGGCTTTAACAAAAAGAGAAGACTCTCCAAGATCAGAACTTGGACTAGATGCAGAAGTATTAGTTTGATTATCCATTAGATCAGTCCTCAAAGAATCATCGTCTTTAAGAGATTGTCTTGACTGATCAGTTATACCCCTATCCCTTTCAGGAATAGTCTGAACATCTAATATATCTTCCATAGAAAATCCATCTTCAGCCATTAGTTTTTACCCTTTTTAGATTTACGATCTGCTTCTTTTTTTATACTATTATATATATATTGGAACCTATGTTTGAGAGTTCCTTTTCCATACTCTTTTCCCTTATTTTCTATTGCAACTCTAATTCTTTCCACCAGACCTTTTTTATCATCTGGTGCTATCGCATGCCATTCTTTTTTAGTTCCAGTATAGCCAAGAAATTTTTGGGCAATGTTAAAGTGATCTAAAAATTCAGTAGCAGCATTCTGCCATTCCTCACTCCTTAAGAGGTCAGACGTAAAATGACCTTCAGCAATATCACCCCTGTATGCAGCTACAGTTAAGGCAACTTTTAGATTTGGACTAAGCTTCTCCCACTTATCATGAATTCCAATAATTTGCTTCTCCCACTTATCATCACTTCCAATAATTTTTGTTTTTGCTATATTTATATATTTAGGCAATATTTCTTTAAATTTTGTTAAAATTTTACCTACAATAGGCTTATTAGACTTATCGCCAAGAGACATTTCATCTCCAGTAAAGCCCAACCCAAATGTCGGAATACCCTTAGTATCAAAGTATGGTTGCTTTGCAACACCTTCGTAATCAATTAACATTTCGCCAGCTTTTTTACTCAATTTATCAGTTTCTGTATTTCCACTAAAAAGTTTTTCAAACGCCTTCTTAGCGTCTTTTTTACTTGCCCATTCCACTTGCTGACGAGAACGTATTCTTTGTTCCCCTGTACCGTCACCCACATCTACCCATCTAGTTGGCCCTTGCACACTAGAACCGCTTACACCAGACATAGTAAATCCTTTAGGCATATCAGGCATATTAGTAGTAGATGGTGTAGACTTAAATACACCAGCTGTAGGCTGTCTGGTTATATTAGGAGTATTAACCTTTTCTATACCTGAGTCAATTAATGTCGCTGCTTTTTCCCTAGTAACAAATTGTTTCCATGCCCCGCGTGCAAATTTATCTGCTCCTTCAGGTGTGTTAAATTTAAAAATCTCTCCACGTTTTTCAGCTTCTTTATAAGCTGCCTTAAAATCCTTGCCAAAATCAGTCCATGTCCCATCATTATTTGGGAATAATGTGGGGAACGCTTCATTATCCATTGATGCCATCAAAACAGTTGAAACAGAGCCGTCTGCATTTTTCCTAGATTGTGGACGCATAGCGTTAACTGTTTGTGCGTAAGATTGAATAAGCTGATCTTCATCAATACCTTCATGAATATCTTCGCCGTAAGCTCTTGGTATAACTTTAGGATTGCCTTTTTTATCTGTCATTGGAATATTTAAATCATCTGGTTGCTTGGCTAAACGGGACTGCATGGGTTGATTAGTAATGTTATCAATATCGGCAACATTATAACCCTCTGTCATAGCTTGTTCTACAGACATAGAAGGCTTTTCTTCTGTGCCAGTCGTTTGATTATACCACTCAATAAATCTTTGAAGAATACTATTTGGATCATTTAAAGCATCCATTTGTCCTCTATTATAGTAATTTTCATCTATAGACTTTTCTCTGGCTTGCCTAGCTTCAAGAGTCTGTGATTCTTGAACGGCCTTAATACTTTGCAATAAAAAATCGTTTAAGTTGAAGTTTCGTTGAAACTTTCCTTTTAAACTTCCCTTTAACTCTTCTACCTGTTTTCTAAGACCTTCAGGTATCTCTTCCATCTGTCGCTGAAGACCTTCTGCGATCTGTTTCCGTAATATCTTATGAGGATTTGTATCCTCACTATAAGCAGACCTTAATTTATCTATAAAATTGTTCTCAATAGTATTAATATAGTCATAGATTTCTCTGGCTTTTCTTGATCTTGGAGAAATTTTATTATCTTTAAGATATTTAGAAACCATCTTATTGCGATCTTCTCTTGTACCCTCTGTAAATAAAACTGATGGATCTCCATCAGTTATTCTCATAACATGTTGAGCAGCGACATCATTTTTAGAATCATCTTCTACTCTTATATTTAAATTACCTTGCACACGAGTTGTGTTAGTAAGCACATCATCAGGATTAGCATCTTCCAAGTTAACAGATTCACCGCTACCAGAAGGGGTTTTAACGATAGCCTTTGGCTTTCTTTCTGGTATAACCAATCCTGGCGGTGGTTTGTCACCATCAAGATCTTTATTGTTTCCATATTCCTTCAGAGCTTCATTAAATGTACTTTTTCCCAAATGTGAGCCAACCGCAGCATCTAATTGAGCATTTTTCTTTGCCTTATATTTCGTCCCTTCGCTTGTGGTAAGTTGCCTTTTTGCTTGTTCCTCTATCTTTCCTCTTTCAATTTTTAATTGATTCTTTTGACTTTGATATATTTTAGACTCAGCACCATAAACCTTCCTGAAAGTAGATTCTATTACAAGATTTGTGTTCTTAGCTGTATCAATCTCAGGGAACTGTTTTCTGAGTCTACCTATAGCAGCATTCATTTGATCCGTTGTAAGTTTTTTCCCATCTATACCAAATAGAAACAAATCTTTCCAAGTATTACCAGTACCACCTACCTCAGTATCATCTACCTTATCTCCGATAGCGTTCATTAATAATTCTAAATTATTTTTTTGATCTCTTGATATAGTTTTCATTCTTTCAAAAACATCTTTAAGGATTTTCTTTTTTGCCGGTCTTAAATAGCTATCTTTTTCTAGTCGTACCTCTGCATTTAGTTGAGTTAATAAGGATGATTGTTTCTCTATACTGCCAGCATCATAGAGTCGTTGAAATACGTCCTTTTCATAAATATTTTTCTGTTCTGCCATATCACCATTGCGGTTTAATGCCTCTTCTCGTTCGTCATGAAAATCGTTTTTTTGTTTTAAACTATCTAATTTTTGCTTTTGTGCATTAAAGAATAAATCCCTTATCTCACTAGGGCCAATATTTTTATCTAATACTTTCTCTAAAAGAGCTAACTCAGCTTTTTGTGTTTGACTTAAATTAGTATCACTAGGGTCATATAAATTTCCCTTATCAACAAATTTTTCAAGCAAAGTTCCAAATTTTTCACTACTCAATGTTTGATAAAGACCGTTAAACTTTTCTTTTGCAAGAGAAAGTAATGTATTATTTTTTATTTTATGAAATGCTTCACGTTCCTTACTTTTAATTTTTTCATCAATTATTGAAGAACCTTCTGCTGTCATCAGATTAGATTCATAGTCTAAGTAATATTTGTACCACTCAGGGATACTTCTCGCACTAATCAAACTATCTTTATTTTTATTTAAATTAAGGCGTGTTGCAGCAACTGTTTTTTCGGCCAAGAAACCAGTTTCAATAACTTGTCTTTGACTATCGAAACTTTGCCTCATTGAATTTACTATAGGAATAAGAGAATCACGAACACCTTTACCAAGATTATCATAAGCCGGTTTATATATATCTTTATAAAAAGTTTCTCTTTCTGCTTCACCTGTAATAGTGCTGAATTGTTTTGTTAATTGTTCTAATGTGTTTCCTTGTGCTACAAGAGCAGCCTTCTCATTAACCTCATTTTGTTGATCTATAGCAATACCAATTTTTCCAATAGTATTACCTAGACTCATCATGGTATTACCAGCTATCATCTGCGCCTGACCAAATCCAGTAGCAGTATTAATAGATATACCTTGAGGCATTGGCAATGCGTTTGGGTTCGCCCCACCAGCTTGAGCACTTAATCCATAAGAACCTCTACCAATGATCCTATTGCTAGTAGCTCTACTCGTCTGTATTTTTGTTCCGTTTGCCATATTATTTATTCCTTAAGGGTAACTCCCACTAATACCTAAATATGGATCATTTGTGCCACTCCATATAGGCCCAAGAATACTACCAGAACGATTGACGGCACCGGTATTAATTATCTTTTGTGGTGTGATGGCTCCCACAGTTGAAGGCGAGCTATCAAAAATACCACCCTTTACACCAGTAGCAGCAGCACCGCCAAGACCTTCTAACAACGCTTGAGTGCCTTGAGCTTCAGCTTGAACAGCAGTCGCTTGACCCTGCATAGTATTTTGCATTGCAGAAACCAAATTGTTGTGCATATTAATTTGAGTTCCAATACGTTGCATGTTCGCTTGACTCCTTAAATTCTGCAACCCAAGCTGTTTGTTAAACTTAGCTGCTTTTTTCTGATTCTGTACATCAACCTGCATCCTCTCACCCTGTAAATTAATTTCTGCAACCTCCCTAGCGAGAAAAGCTTCTTGTACCATCCTAGTTATCAATGGACTTCCCTCAGATGTACTTACACCCATAGCAGCAAATCCAGCCTTTGTTTTAGATATACCAGCCTGACCATAGTAATTAGCAAAACTGGTGGCATGCTTAGTATCACCCTCAATAGCATTAGCTAACTCACCTAACCTTTGTACCTCTAAATCACCTACAGCTATAGTAAGCTGTGCCTGTCTCTCAATATTAGCTATATTAATTAAATCTTGAAAAGCAAGTATCTTGTTTTTCTGACCTATGACCTGATTATTAAAAGCACCAGCCTGGGCAGCCGATTTAGCTGTTTTTTTGCCACCCTTCATGCCAGAAACACCACCAGCAACTTGCATCCCCATTGATGCCGCAGTCATCGCTGTTACAGGCTCAACCATCTTTTAACCCCCATCTAGCAAACATAAGCTGGTCAGTTCCATCCATACCATAACTATGTAAATAACCTTCATAAGTAAAACCTGCAAATTTTTCAGCAAATCTATATACATCTTTATTAGAAGCTGAAACAACAGCTTGAAGTCTATTGATACTCATGATCTTTGTGTACTCTTTAATATATTTTCTCACATGCTTGCAAATAAAAAACATATGTGATTTAAAATCCTGTGAGCCTATCAGCCACCCCTCACCAACACCATCCCATAATCTTGATATACCACCTATAGCTACGGGACGACCATCAGCTAATCCAGTCTTTGGATATGGAGTATCTTTTAGTATCATCTCATTCCACGCCATCAGATCAGTTTTTATTTTATCAAGTTGAATTTTTTCTAAATTCCTTAAATTATTAACAATTTGCTCTAAATGTTTTGTTTCGTAATTAACGACTTTTCTAATCATTAACACTCAACTCCTGTGTTACGGATAGTAATGTAGCTTTAGATGCACTGTTTTGCTCAATGGTAGTTTCATTATCAGATTTTGAATATCCTAAAGCTGTGATATCCATAAAATCACTAATCCTGGGAGGTGGCTCCTGTGATGGATTATACCCCAATCTAAAGGTTAATTCATTGTTATTTACATTCAATGAATTTGTTTCATGAATCTGAACAATAGTCCTGCTTATTCCCAATACCCTGCCAATAGACTTACCATCAGTTACACCAAACTCAGGACGCAATAATGTAATTTTCGGTGTGTATCCTAATCCCACAGTACCGCTAGTTATGGATTCTGATGCTGTAATAGAGCCATTGGAAACAGTAGCATCACTAAGAACCCTATTACCATTTCCAGTTACTTTGACTGTCCTTCCCTCCAAATGATCTAATCCTGAAAGAGTAGTCGATCCCTCCTTCACAGATACACTATCTATATAAACACTTGTAGTAGTAGGATTCCTAATACTCAAATAAGTTGTTGTGTTCGATGGAGTAAACCGTACAAATCTCTCACCAATACCAAGTGTCAAATCACTTAATATATGAGAACCCTTTGATGAATTGCCTATTCTGACCTCAACCTCTCCACCACCCACAGTCAATTCAAGTATATATTCAACATCTGCCGTAACAGTTAAAGTATCTTCTGCCCAAGCTACGTTATCGGTATCTATGCCGGTCATGTCCATCCTGCCCAAAGGATTCCATTCGACAGTAGTTCCGCTTCCCGTACTTACATCATTCCATCCAGTTAAATTTGAATCAAAGTCACCATTAGTTACTTTTTCAGCATTTGATGTGGCAAAAGTCAACCCACTATCAA
>VTLG01011091.1_pt1 | contig 37961 bp, 50 predicted proteins | sample 4694571 | NCBI WGS metagenome assembly VTLG01 (sample SAMN12604809, study PRJNA352737) | marine metagenome | biome: ENVO:00000447; feature: ENVO:00000209|ENVO:00000569|ENVO:01000036; material: ENVO:00002151; isolation source: viral sequences binned using virsorter ...
CCTGTACTGGTAAGAGTATTGGAGCCTAAGTCAACAGCTTTTCCAAAGGTGACAGACTCAGAACTGTCGGTCGTAACAAATGTTATGTAAGCGTTATTTGCTTCTTCAATGATTAGCGCGCTAGCTTGGTTATCTGGAATCTTGATCGAGTTCTCACCAGCATTAGTAAACTGCAATGCGCCATCAGCACCAGCAGATAGAGTCAAGTCTCCAGAAATATCAACCGTGCCGTTAATATCCAGGTTTGCTGCTAACTGAAGCCCTGTACTATCAGTGACAACACCGTCAGTTATTACAGTGTCGCCAATAGTAAAGTCAGTTGACGCGTCAACAGTAGTTGCTGTCAACGCAGCAGTAGCAAAGGTTCCGCCCGCTGCGGTCAAGGTGTTAGAAGAGTGAGTGAGGGTGACATCGCCGCCGTCAAAGTTGATAACGCCACCTGATCCCAGGTGCAGGTCGTTGAACCCAAGAGCCGAAGTTCCCAAGTCCAGCCCAGCATCAGTTTCAGGCCACAAAGCCGCTCCGTTTAGATGCAACTCCTCAACGAGCGTTCCTGCCGTCATTGTCCAGAAGTTGAACTGCCCGTCTTCTGAACCGTCTGATACGTCTGCGCCTTCCCACGCAATACGCCCAGTAATCCATTCCTGCTTATCGGTGTGGTCGTTTGAAAGGGTGAAGTCTATATAGCCAAGATCACCGTCACTTGGAGTGTCCGGTGTTTCAACACCCGAAGATTCTGTTGCTGGACGGAAACCAAATGTGGCTACGAGCGAGGCTGCTTCTGAAGTAGTCGAATAGGCAGATAGAGCAGGCTGGGCTGTGGTGGGATTACGAGCCTGTAGTTCTGTAACTTGGAATTTGTCTCGTGAAAGAATGCGGTAAGTCTGCGTCCCAGTGACCAACTGAACGTCATACCTGCCAGGAGTGGTGCGCGTGAAGTCCCATTCACCAGAAGAGTCGGTGGTATCCGTAGCAAGCGCAGGCGTAATCGTTCCTTCAGAAAAGAGGGTTACTGTCTTGCTTGCAAGAGCGTTACCTGCGCTATCTAAAAAGGTTCCGCTAAGGCGTACATCTTCTTGTGCCATTGTCTAAATTCCTTGTGGCCCTTTGCCACGAGTGCCAGCGAGAGCCTCTCGAACAGCCTCATCTGGGCTATTAATGGCTTCTTCTTCTTGAATAAATTCTACCCGCAAACCTTTAGCCTCAAGTGACGCACGCTGGAGAACATCATGCGCTCTCTGATCGGTTGTGCGGTTATGGTAATACTTAGATTGAACATTTATGCCCACATAAGGGCTGCGTATGATGAAATCAACAATAGCCCCGCCACGAACATGCCTGCCACCGAATTGTTTCACCTGAAATATAAAGTCACCGGCTTCTTCCAGTCTACCAGTTCTGATAATTGCACGGTAAACCCAGTACTCAGGCTGGGAACCAGGCCACCATTCAGGAACCTCCTCAACTGGAGTACCCGTAACTGTGCGGGTTACCGCTGGTCGCTTGGTTCTAAAGGACTGAACCACTATCTGTCCCTCGACTGCCTAGGCTCTACAAAGTTGGTTCGGAATACACCAACTTCTGACTCCCCGCCCGCCTCTTCCATGCTCTGAAGATCAGCCATATCCATGTAGTAGTTCTGGCTGTCGGTATTATCGTTCCTGTATGTAACTTCAACAAGAGTGCCCGAAGCAAGGGCTGATTTCAGGTCAACGATCTGTTGCACTGTGTTACGTCCGTCAGGCGACACTTCGTTCACATCAATGTCAGCAGAAACGCCCCACAAAAGAGCAACCACAGCGCGCCATACCAGTGTCATCTTGATAAGTTGGGGCGTGTTAGTAGTAGTAGAACCACGAGCAAACGTCACACGGAACTTGATCGAACGGAAGACTTCACCAATAGGGTCGCCACCAACGATAATGCGGAACTTGGATTCCCCCGTAGTGGTTATCAATCCGTTAGTCGTATCGCTGTTGTCCAGCACCGTGTACGCTTCGTCATTGTAGTTGGTAGCGTACTCGACTTTGATTGTCTCACTGGAAGTCGGGTTGACAGTTTCAACAAGAACATCCAACGCAACCTTCGTCTGGTTACGGATATTGAAATCATTCCAAGGTGTCTCTAACGTCGCCCCCTCCGCAAAGGTTCCCGTAGGATCCTGAAGAGGATTCACAACGTCAACAGGCAGAGGCATGTAGTACACGCCTTTACCAGCACCCCACCAGATACGGTATCCACTGTGAGCATTAGATACTTCAGCGGCTGTCAGGCTTGCGCCAACAGCATCTGATGCCCATTTAACATCATAGCCACGTTCATCATTGCCAAGGATAGTGGAGAACCCTTGTCCAGCATTTGCTGTAATACCGTGATGAGTGCCAACACCACGAGTAGCCGCTCCAAGAGCAGCCACACCAGAGGCTTCAGTAGCGTCAACAAGCACCAAGAGGTCATTATGTGAACCTACAAGGGATGTGATCTTGCCACGCCTGTCTGAAGGCAAACCGTAGTCACGATCTGGCCCCACAGGAACAACAACAGTTTGGTCGCTACCAGCCTGGAACTTGTAAATAGAGTTGCCAGCAGGGAAATAGATTGATCCACGCCATACGGTTGCACCCTTACCGGAGTCCGGGTGGAACGGCAACTTGAGGTCAGTCGGCAAGAACCGCTGGTTGATATCGTCATGGACGTACAACCCCACTTTGGTTGCTGCATATATGTGTTCTTCACGGTCAGGCCCACGAGCAATCAACAGCCCACCAATGTAGTCATCGGGCAACTGCAACTTGGCATCAGTAGACCATGCAGTGGAGAGGTCATCTGTGTAATAGAGTTGACCAGCTTGGTTAATGCCCCACAGTAAATCCTTGAAGAATGTTATGTACTTGATATCGGTTGTATTACGCGCCCACGCTGACGAACTGGTTGCATAGTCAAGATCGGAGCCAGTAGCGATAGCCAGTGTGTCTGTGCCACCAACAAGCCCACGCTTGGCATCAGTTGCATTGCTTGCCAGTGTGCGAAGCGATGAACCCCAGGTGTCTGTAACACTGTTATATAAGTGAACAGAAGTTTCAAACGTGCCATACATAGCCCCCTTGAAATCAGTGAGAGTCTGAACCTCAGTCGCTGGACTGTTCTCTGTCAGCGTTACAAGTGGCTGTAACATCGTGCGGTCTTTGTAGCGCAGGTTCGCAGTGGAGTACCACGCCCTGTCAGCGTCCTTCGTCGGGTCGGCAATCTCTATGCCGATACCACCACGGAAGTCGCCCATATTCCACTCAGAAGCGTGCGGGTTGTCTGCCGCAGAGGACTCGCCAATAACGATCTTGCCCGGTTGCTGGGACGCATCGAACAGGCGAACCTTGCCCTTAGTCCGGTACGATTTATTGTCAATGACGATTGAGTTACGCTGCACGGCGCGGTCGTTAGCCATTACCCAACCCTCCGTTCTACTCCGAACGCTGTGAAGGTAATATTGCTCGCTATCGACGATCTTACGGCGATATTCCCAGCAGGATTATTCATGTAAAACGGGCCTTCTAGCCGAACAGAAGCATTCGCTACTGCGGCTGTATCGAAGACGATAGCAGTGGTGTTGGCATAAGTTGACCCGTCATCGTCAACAAAGACACGGTAAGTAGCAGTTCCACCCGCAACTTCAGTGATGTAGATAACGTCTACACGGTACTCAAAACCTCGTGTTGGGGAAAAAAGACTGGCGGCGTTAGTATCTGTGGGCATCAGTTGCCCAAGTTGCTTCCACGCCATTAGTCATCAATCCAAACTGTCCCACTAGGAGCCTGCTGGCTTGTTAGCGCGCCAAGAGCCAGTGCCTCGTACTGATCTGCTTCAAGATATGCAGCATCTCTGTTGCCATCACGACGGTCACCACGAGAACGAAGCAACATGGCGGTTGCCTTGTTTATTAGGTACTCAGGCTCCACATCACATGAGGTCGCATCTGCGTCTAACTCAGTTGGCTTCTTTACCCCAGATAATTTGATAAGGGCATATGAAGCACCAGCCGGTGCGTCAGCGTAGTTGATAGAGAACGAACGGTTGTCCTTGTCCCATTTGATAGCGTTCCGGTGGATGGTCACCCAGTCTTCTGAGTTAGCGACTGTGCCCCTGATTCCGTCTATCTGGTAAGTAACCGCACCGATATCAACGTCGTACTCAAGTCCAACTGAAATAATCGCTGAGTCAGACAGCGGGTTGGCAAGTGCCAGTCTCACGTATGTCCATGTCCCGGCTGTAATAGCAGGCAAACTCAGTAGTTCTGTCTCAGTAGCGGCGTTAGCCGTAGTCGAGAGAACTAGCTTCACCTGACCGGAAGTGAGCGTGACTGTGGACTTGAACCAGAACTCAGCGTGCGTGAACTTCGAGAGGTCAAGGCTCACCTTCTGGGAAGCAATGATGTCTCCCGCAGTGCCAGACCCCGTTATCACGAACTTGTTACATGCGGAACCCTCGCGCCGGTCTTCTGTCTCAGCGGAGACTGTTACGCCAGTGCCTGAAGACTCAGACCATGCGCTGTTACAGTTATCAATGACCTTCTCAGTTTGATTCAGGCGAACCTGGATCTTGTTGATACCAACCACAGAGGTCGGAATGGAGAAGTTATTTATCGCAGAAGAAGTATGTAAGGATATGTCACGTAGCGGTGGAGAACCCTTGCGAGGTATCGCACGTATAGCACGATTGATCGCACGATGCACCCTCCTTGGGTCTAAATCACGATGCCAGAGTTCGTAGGTATCCCCGTCAGCTACGGTCGCTGCCAGAGCATCACCACGTAGCGTCCCTGTGGTAGAAGAGCCGGTATAGTCATTGACTAACCTGATTGCCTCGTCATTCGTTCCTGATGTCCCGCGCCAGTACCAGCCGTTGATGTAATCATCTGTGGCTTCTAGTTCTGCGTCAATAAAGGTAGAGGTAGAGCCACCGGAAGTGGCCGTATGCGACTCATAGCCTCCATACTGCTCACCAATACTTGCGGCAATTTCTTCTCTGGTTTGGGATATTAGGACTGCGATAGCAAACCTCTAAGCGTGAGTCTTTTTATGTATGTAGTACGCTGCCGTACGCGATCTGGCTTTTGCTGCGCTATTTGTCCATTCGCACTGAGGACACGTTCCAGAGGAGGTCTTCCAAACCTCAACAGGCACTTCGGGTGCTGGAGCAGCCTCTACGGGCTGTGTGACATCAGTAACAGCTTCTGAACTGCCACTTGGCATCAATTGTGAAATAGTAAGTTCCCGAATCTTACGTTCTTGATCTTCTCGCTCCTGGTCACGAGCCTCAGTAATAGTAGCCCACTCAGACCTGTGGCGGTTTTGTGTGTGGGTTCTAACGTCAAGCATCGTGCGAAGGTTCGACTTATTACAAGTGCCAAGCCCTAGAGATTCGTGGTATTCACGATCTGGGTGGTTCTCATGCAGCAAGCAAAGGTACTCTCCACGGATAACTGGTGGAGCATCTGCTTGACGAGTAGTAAATATTCGCTTCCCAGTTTCAGGGTCAGTTTTACCTAGTTGAGTTGGCAGCATGTTGTTGTTAATAATGGAAGCCTCTCCGTTACGAATGTCATAAACAACAGACTTGCCTGCTGATGATGCTTCCTCAACAATCATGGCATAAGGATCATCTACTGTCGGAGTATGAGTAAACTCACCCGCCTTCAGATCGGTGTCATCAATAGCATCTTGCGCTTCTAAAGCAAGTTCATGCACAGATGTTCCGTCAAGGCTGTTATTGCCCATCTCTGCCATAGTTGATAACTGTTCTTTTGTAACGGCCATTAGTTCTTCCTCTTTCGGTCTTCACGCTTTGCACGCTCATCGTGATATGCCTCAGCCCATTGCTCAGGTGTTCCTGTTGGCGATACATCATATGCGTCATCAGAGAATCCCTTCAAACGCATTTCATTTGCCATATCACGAAGACTACCTACTGTTTCATAAACTCCACCACTAACAGGGTCACCACCAATAATGTTAATCGACTTTGCCCCAGCAAATAAATCAGACCTCCCAAGCACCTCTTTATACGTGGCTATTCTATCGTTTCTAACAACTTTTAATTCTTGAAAGCGATGTGAACCGTGACCCGGTTTGTCAGCATCGTATTCACGTAACAGGAACGAAGGCTCGTCATCAGAGACATGAAAAGCTATTGCATCAATCATTTGACTCCTCTAGCCCCGCATTAGTTGTTGCCCCCGCCCCGAAGGGCGAGGGCCTCATTTACCTATTGACTAGGCGTTCCAGTCACGGTTTGCCTTGACGAGAATGTAATCTACGTCAAGAGTCTCAATAGCCGCTCCCTTTGCTTCAACACCGACACAAAGGCCAAGGTTGACAGAGGTAGAAGCAGCACCCGCAACGGTCTTTTTCAAGTCACCGTCAATGTACCAACGAGTGTCACCGTTAGGCGCAATTTCAAGCCTAAGAATTTGCCACTCACCAGCAACAGCGTCATCGTCCAAGTCTAATGACGTAGAATCTGTAACAGCACTGGCAGTTCCACCGTTGTAAACAGCGTGCCAATCTTCGTCATCACTAAGTTCCGCTGACAAGAAGAAACCAACGAAGTCCGAAGCGGTATTCGTTATCGTTGCAGTAGCACCCGTGAGGATGTCCGTTTCGATTGAAAGCGTTTCAGGCGCAATGTCTGAAAAGCCAATGAATACCTCTTTAGTATCGAGGTTTTCCATTTGAACACGAGTTTCAAGAACAAGAGTTCCACTAAGGGCAACATCAAATGCTGCCTGAGTGCCAACCATCGTAGTGTGGTTATCTTCGTTAGTTGTGGTAAGCCGACCGGCACCAGAAAGAACTCCGGCAATGGTTGGAACACCAGCATCAGTTTCAGCATTCCCCTGACCACCGACACAAAACGGGCCAAGTGATCGAAGTTCAGCAGTGTTGGCGATTGCATCCTCGCCGTAAAAGTCGTAGAAAAGTCGGATACGTCCCGGCTCTCCTTGAGCGTTTATAGCCATTTTTTATTACCTCGTCCCCTTACCGATAAGGCGGGTTTGGGACTAATGATTTACCGTCCTACGATGTAGGAACAGTTACGTCCGATATGATTTCGTAGAGCCAGTTACCTACAGAGCGTTCTCCGTAAGCATACTCGTCCCTGTGAAGAACCTCAGTAGCACCGCCACCAAGTTTCTCGTTACGAATAGTCTTGACCCAAGGCATTCGAGCCTGAACCAAGATAATCGCACCGTTTGCACCAGATGCAAATACTCCACCCTTGGCATCGTCAGCGGAGTCAATAGTGATGTTGTCATCCGTGTATGCCTGTGCGTTTGCAATAGGCAAGTTGAATGAGTTCTTGAAAACATCAGCCGTTAGACCCTTAGAGATGTCGTAAGTTCCAACACCCGCTACTAGATCGTCAAACAGGTCTTTCATCTGGAAGGAGTGAAGCACGAATGCAATGGGGCCATCCCAAGGCTCACTCGTGTTGCCGCGAATGCGATAAGCGGCGGCTGCAATGTGACCAGGGGCAAGAGCAGCACCTGCACCACAAAGAGCAGTCGTTGCACCATCAAGAACAGTCAGGCCGTCCTTGTCTTTCTGTCGTTCAATCGCCTGCTGACCAAGTGAGCCAACTTTAGCGAAGACGTTCTTCGATACGTTTCGAGCAGCACGGTCAGTGATGACTGTGTGAACCGAAATAACCGAAGGGGTTACAGAAATCGCACTGTCAGAGAGTTCTTGAGGGTTGTCTTCCTCAGTTGTCTCTGTGATTGCCTGAGCAGTTAGTTTGGCAAGATCAATCTCTCGCCAGTTATTGCCAACACCCGCGCCAAGCGTCTGCTTGTCAACAATTTGGGTCATTACACCCTTGTACTCACGGATATTTCGAGCCGCACTTACCACCGTAGGTAGCGAGTCGCTCAAACTATCAGTAATAGTTTGTCCAGTTGCCATTTTTAGTTGTCCTTGAGGCTAACCAAGGTTGACTCCCATGGAACGCATGACCTTATTTGCACGAGCATGATCGTTAGAATTGCCCTGTGCGTAAACAGTCTCCAGCCATTGCTGATCTGTTATTGTGCCACCCTGTCCAACACCGCCGTCGAAGGTATTAGCCTCGCCACCGGAAGGAACTTCTGCCTGTTTAGCCAATATTTGTTGTTTTCGTAGGCTCTCAGCTTCGCCAAGAACCTTTGCTGCTTCTACGACCATAGCGGGATCTGAATAGCCCTGGAGCAATGCTCGCTGGCTTTCTGGAACACCGTGCTGTCGCATCATTTCGTTTACCGAAGCATTCTTAGAAGTAATTTCAGCAGATTGATTTACCTGATGAAGCTGCTGCTCTAAGGCATTAGCCCTTTGTTCAGCTTGATACGAAGCCTTGGCCGTATTAGCTTGCTGTGTCGCAAGCCTATTAGCCGCTGCCTCATCGTGACCTTCTGCAATTAACTGGGATTCCAGTGATTGTGCATAACCACGAACTTCTGCATCTAAGACCTGATCTGCGTACGTTGCCTGAAGCTGCGCTACCTGATTTCTCAGGCTTTGCATCTCATTCTCGCGCTCATTCTCGCGCTGCCTGATAGATGACTCTCGCTTAGACCATTCTTCCTGAGTCCGCATTCTTCCAGATTCTTCTGGAGTCTCTACTTCGTCAGCAGTAGTCTCGTCGGGGGTCACCTCAGCTACAGCCGATTCTTCGGTTATCTCTGAGGTTTCATTGGATTCGGGGGGTGTCTCGTCGGAGATTGCTTCGTCGCTAGTTGCACTAACTTCTTCCGTCGCTGCTGGTTCAGACTGCTGTTCATCCCAATCGGCAGGGATAATCAACTCGTCACCAGAAGGGAGGGAATCGGTTGTTTCTAGGGAGGATTCATTCTCAGAGGAGTCAACCACCTCGTTTGGTGTGACCATAAAAGTCCTCGTAAAATTATCGTGAAACCTTATTCAGTTGTCGCGCAAGTATATAACAGCAATTTGATATACAGCAAAACACTACTATCTGCCATTAATATTGGAATACGCCGGTGAGTTATAGGCTGGAAGTACTGTAGGTAGTGCCTCCCCACCTTGTCCTGGTAATGGCTGTGGCTCTCGGATTCCCAACGTGGCAACTTCTCTTTTTCCAGAGTGAGCAACTCTAGCTGCCTGAGATTCAAGAATGCGTTTAGCAGTAGCTGAACCTTCAAGTAGTTCCATAATGCCGGGTGCGTGAACTCCTTGGTTCGTGTTACGCCTCACGTATTCTTTCTGCTCTTGAGGAAGACTTACAAGCAACTTGGATACCAACTTATTCCACACATCAGGCATGAAGAAATCACCAACAATAGCATTGTCAAAAGTAAGGTTGTACGCCTCTAATGCGTCAATATTGGCATCTGTTTCTTCTTCCTTATTCTCGTCAAAATCCATGCCTGCGCCTGCTGCCAACCCGACCTTCTGATTACGGGCGTTAGACTGTGCTTCGTAATAGAGGTCTAGTGCGTTACGCTGTGGAGCCTTTGGGAATGGCTTCTTGGTAACTATTCCAGCAAGTGGCCCTCTACCAGCAAGACCGTCGATAATGTTCTTTTCCTGACGCAGTCTGGTGTCATCAATTTTCTTGGCTTTTGAGTAGTACGTTGAAACTTTGTCCCCGCCTGCTGCACGTTCTTCGGTGATTGGATCAAGCATCGCAGCTTGACTCCTGCGAGTTTCCCTTTTCTGGTAAGGCTCAGTATCTTGATACTTCATGCCCCATGTCAGATCAGAAGCGTTATTCAAGTAGTCAAACGCACCTGCGGGGAAACTGCGACCACCGACGAAGTCAGACATACCACGAGCAGCCTTGCCTTGCGATGTGTCGAGTGGTCCACCACTAAAGAATGCTGCATTAGCAGTCAGCGGAATGAAGTTTCCGGTAATGATGTTTGCCAACAAGCCCCAGCCTTCACCCATTGGATTACCACCAGCATCCTTGCCAAGCAGTAAATCTATTGGAAGACCTGGAGAAAACGCTAATTGACCACGAATCCAGTTCACGAAGTTGTTACTTCCCCACTCCTTAGTTTCCATAAACCCTTCAGGGTCATTTGCCATTTTGGACAACAAACGCACATCAGACAATATCTTTGAACCAGGCCCAACCAGTTGACCCGCAACCTCCCACAACAAGTATCGAGGGTGAAGGGGATTTAGTCGTTCCTTAACTGCTTGGCTTATCTTTTGCGGAGAGTCACCATCTTCAACACCCTTAAGAATGGTAATCCCTGCGCCAAGCATCATCATGCCAGTAATCATTTTGAACATTGACTTACGTGCTAAATCACCTTTGATGCCACCTTGCAACATTGATGAATAGAAAGCACCGATGGCTCGACGATACTGCGATGCAAGCAATATGGCAGATTCTCTTGTTCTGGTTGCTTGGGTTACACCGATACGAGATGAGGACATTAGCCCTCGTGTATTGTTGATGTAATCATCTATATCTTTCAAAGCCGCAGTATCAAAAGTTCCGTCTGCATTCTTAGCAAGGCTTTCCAGCCCCTCTGCCATGCTTAATCCAGCCTCGTCAAACGCTGCTTCTGTTGCAATACGGAACGGTTCAAGTAAGCGTCTTGGGAATGCTTTGAGTCGTTGCGCTGCGCCTCTAACTGAGAGTGCCTCATTCCATAAATCGGTTGCACCTAGCACACCTTCAGGGTTGAAAGCCTCAGTAAATTCACCGCCACCCAACTTCAACGTGCTATGACGATTTGCCAACTCGCGCGAACGCTGAATACGTGCAGCATTAGATTTAGTGGCTAACTCTGGGCTGACTATTCCTTTTGCAAGTCCGTCTGCAAAAGCAGCAAGTGCCTTCACGTAAGCCTTCTTGTGACCAAATGCGGAAATTATCAACTGGATGCCGAAAACCGATGCATCACCAGCTAGAGCGAAGTACCTGCTCACACTGTTGAGTTTGGCGAAGGATGACAGCCCCTCCCCCACTTCAGTCTTGGCTTGATTCGCCAATGCTTCTGTTAGGTCAGATGCTATCTGTTGACCTTCTCTACCACGAATAAGAATGTTGTGATTCTGGAAGGGAAGTTTTGTTGCATCTTCAAATGTAGACCCTGCTGGAACTGTGTCGAAGTTTTCCTTTACATACTTCACAAGTGCATCTTCTGCATTTGCATTATAGGCAGCACGTAATTGGTCACGGACTCGCTGGTCATACGGAACAACGGTAAAACCGCCCTCCGTTAACTCTTCCATCGTTTCTACGTCACGGGCTTTGCTTGCCTTGCCACCAATATTGCGGCCGCTAGTACCAACGTCCGGTATCTCGCGAATGGCTATTATGTCGCCAGCCTCGTTGTACTTTGCAACAATGCCACGACTGAAAAACAACAGGTCTTCTGTTTCGCTAATCTTTCCAACATCAGCCCCTGCGCGAACTCTTAGTTCACGCGCTGCGTTACTGAGTTGACGAAGACGGTCAACATACTCTCGCTGTTTAGGGTTCAACTGACGCAAAATCGCAGGACGTTCTGCATCGTTCAGTGTCTTCCCTTTCAGGACACCAGCAGTGTCATCTGTAAACCGCCCAAACTCGTCAAGTTTCCCAAACAATCCTTCTCGTGTCCCTATTTCGTTTACATAAGACAGTGCCCGTTCAACTAAGTTTCGCCCCTCGTCTTTCAACGGATTCAAAATATGGCCAATTCTTTGACCAATTCTTTGAGCCTTAAGTGAAGGGTCAGCCTTTCCTAATCTAAGGAACTGACCGACCTTGCGAGGAGTAAATTTGGGCAGGGTAATGTTCTTGCCAATAATGGGGATTTTGAAACCAAACTTGCCTTCACGGAACGTCAAGTCATAAAGTTCCCCGAAATCCGTCAGGTCAGGAACTGTGCCTTCTGGCAGCGGTGCTACTTGAACGTCTGGAGGTGCTGCGCCACCACCGCTACCGCCACGAAGAGCAGCCACATCAGCCTCTAGCTGCTGCTCTGGTGTCAGCCGTGCAGCATCATCAGCAGGCCGCGCGCCAGTGCCAACGTCATCTATGATCGCCTGCTGCTGCGGGGTTACTTGGCGAGCAGCAGCCGTGCCTGTGGGTGGAGTGGTGGGGGCTTGGGCACGCCCATATGCAGCAGAAATTCGTTCTACTCGTTTTCTATCAATCGCAGCCGACTCTTGTTGATACTTTGCAAAGCCTTCATCATCCAGCATCTCTCTTGCTGATGGCTCTCTAAAAATACCTTCATCTTCTGCGCGCGCGCCAATGCCGAGTTCGTCTGGGTCTACTCCTAATTCCCTCCAAGTAAATGTTTCAACTGGTTTTGGGGGATTCTGAGGATCGAATCCTCGCCCGAAAGATATATCTGCGCCCAAATCACCAGAAGGTAAATCAGAGTTGCGAAATACGTGAATTACTTCTCCGTATCCCTGCTCCTGAAGAGGTGAGCCTGCAAGCCCCCCTGCTCTAAGCCCTCGATTAATAACCCCTTCTATATCACCAGATACATGGAATGAGAACTCATCTGACGGGCCACCTTGTTCGATCAAGTCACGCGTATGCTGCCTGATAGCGTCAGTGCCCTGCCTGCCAGCAACCCCAGCCCCCCTAGCAGCAGCGGCAGCGTCTTCTGGTATGCCACGGGCAGCGGTTACATCTGGGCGCACGCCGCTGAAGTCAAGTACGGTGTCTGAAGTACCAAACACATCATTTATTAGGTCATCACCTGTTTGAACGATTACCCCATCGTGCCCAAGAGCCTCAATATGGGTACGGATTTGTGCAGCGCGCCCCTCTTCAAACCCTTTGGGGAACTTTAGCCCAGCATCTCTGGTTAATTGTCTCCACTCAGTATCAGTTCTGATAACAAGAGGATTCTGAAGAACAACTCGCAGTTCTTCAATTTCGTCACCAAAGTTTGCTGCATGAATTGCGCTAGGAGTGGTATAAGTTCCCTCTCCGAGAACATTCCCTTCGATGTTTAGGTCATTGAAGACACTCCGAGCATCTTCGCGTCCAAAACCGCGGAATAATACAGCATCAAATGGCTCTCCTGTTTGTGCTGCCGAAACCTCAGGAGTAAGTTCGCGCCCTAGTTTCGTAGACACCCTGTCTTCTCTAGCACGAGGGAACTGATCGTCAAACTTCTGGAGAGGCTCTGTTTCCAGCCGCTTTGTAAGTTCTTCATTGAACGCAATGAGTTTAGGCTTGGCTGCGCCAACGTCTTCCACGCGCCCTGCAACCGTTTGTAGCGGCACAGGATCAAGCACGTTGCCTACGCCAGTGCGACCGATTGCTGCTGCGGCTTCGTCTGCCGCGCTAAGTGCTTTCTTTCCCGCACCAGTAACAACACGGCCTCCAGCGCGTAGTGGGGCAGTCGTGCCTGTCACAGGGAGGATGTTTAGTGGATCAGCGGCAGCAGCCCCAAGTTCAGCAAGGTTTAGTTCCCATAGTGGGTCATAACCTTCTTGACTCACGGCTCTAGCAAGCCCAAGTATAGGGTTACTTGCCCCTCTTGGATCTCCAATTAGAGTAAAGTCACTAGCAGATGGAAGTGCTTCACGGAATGCCCTTGCGTTAAGGGTGCGTGCAAATGGGTTCGTTCCCTCAACCTGTTCCCTTGCCCTTGCTTCGGCAAACTGTCTATCAAATTCTGTCTCTTGAATACCGGGGATATGTGGACGAGCCATCGCTCCCAACGCTCCACCAACATCAAACACCGGTGATAATTCTTCAAATGCTTCTAAGTGTGCGCGACCTAACGCGCCAATACCACGCCCTAGTGTCCGGTCGAAAAGACTTGGGCCAGCAGCATCTGCCTGTGCCTGCTGTCGGGCAAGGATTTCTGCACGGCGATCACCAGCAGGATTTATCTGGAATCCACCCTGCTCGAAGTCCTGAAAGGTCTGAGTAGGCTGTGCTGCTTGCGGGATTGGCTGGGTCGCATTGAACTCTTGCTCGCTCTGGGCTACAAACTCAGTGAACTTCTGGGGAGCGTCGGGATCGTCACGCTTAAGCCGAAAAGCGTTCCCCGTTAGATTACGAGCAACACTGTCGATCTGGTCGAATAAGTCGTTCCCAGGAAAAGGAGGCGGTGTCATTCAATCCCCCTATTGGTTGAATAAGAAGCGAGCCGGGGATGCGAAGCGAGAGGTTCCAGTGCCCATTTGCTGTGTCGGCGCACGCCTAGCGCGCCTGCCAAGATTGAAACCGTTATTCAGGAACTCTGTGAATGTCGGTACTTCTTGCCCCAACTCGATAGCACGACCTGTAGCCCCAAGAAACTCGTTCTGTGCTTGGTTGCCAAGGAAGGAAAATGAAGGACGATTGAAGGGTGTTACAAGCCCTGCATTCTCTCTGCGAACACCGAAACTTTGATCGCCAGGACGAAATCTGTTCAGAAACGTCTGGAAGATCAGGTTACGTCCTTCACGACCTTCTTCAAACAGATCAAGTGGGTTGAATTGGTTTACCGTCCGAGCCGGGTTCGACTTGGTGTTGAGATAACCCAGAAACGGTTCAAATTGTTGGTTTACCATGCGTTTTACATCCCAGGCCAATAGTCTTCGAACTGTTGCCGCGTATCCTCTGAGAAACCGGGTACTGGAGTGCCAATCTGCGATACGTCGATCTGTGGCGGGTTAGCATTCGATAACGCTGCGTGTTCGAGTGATGTTTGACCCGTCGCCAGTGGGCTTCGGGGTCTTTGACCAAAGATTTTCTGGTTGAGGAAGTCACTAAACGAAAGTGCTGAGGGAGCCTCCTGAGCGAAAAATTGCTCTCTTAGATTAACATTAGGACGGAAGAACTCTGTTGCTACACCGTACTGACCACGAGCCTTAGCCCGTGCAAGGTTTTCTAAATGTCTTGCTTCTGCCTCAGTTGTTGGGTTCAGAAATCCTTGCTGCATTTCAGAAAGGCTACCGAACCCAGCCCCAGTAGGATTAAGCCCCGCGCCAATTCTAACCGCTTGGTCGAATAGGTCAGATGCGCTTCGGTATGCCTCTCGACCATGCAACGGCTGACGCGCTGTATAGTCTGCAAAAGACCCTGCTAGACCCTCAGAAAGAGGGTTAAGTGCCTGATCAGCAAGGAACCTTGCTTGGGTTGGTGCAAATCTATCTAACCGCGCCCTACCAGCGACACCTGAAGTACCCGCACCACGCCGCCTAAGCCCTGATAAGAACTGTTGAAACGAATACGTTGGGTCATCTGGTGCGACAAGATCGGGGGCTGGCTTTCCCAAAAGTTCTCGGATCTCTTCTGGCGTTGGGTCAAACTTGGAGACAGTATCACTGTCTCTTCGTTGGCCTGTTGCAGGTATTCTTTGTACGTCCTCAAAATTCCGAATGGTGAACTCGGTGGGGCCTTCGTGCATGGTCAGAAGATCCTGAACTGTTGGATCAGTATCGAACACTGCTTGGTTTACAGTAAACCCCTTACCAGATTCTTCAACCTGTTTCCTGACATCAGCAGATGTGCGCCCGTTCATAAAAACCCACTGCCTGCGTCCTTGAGCGTCGATAATTTCAACAATAAATCTCTGCATAATCTAATCTCTATACATTCGGTTCTAGCCCTGCTGCTTCCGCAGCATTTCTAGGGGCGGTTGTGTTATATCCAGCGTCAGGAGAGGGAGCAGCACTCACACCCTGCGTACCGGCTTGCGCTAATAATCTAGGGTCTGCACTTACTGTAGCAAGGTCTGCCGTATCTTGTAACCCTGCTCCATTAACCCCTTGTGGTTGCTGTGGCTGCGGTGTCTGCTGACCAGACATTGCCGCTGCCGGGTCGATATTGACTGCCTGTTGGAACTGGAACTCTAACGCAAGAGCCTCCATTTCCTCACGGTCAATCTCTCTCTGGATATCCTGTTCGAGAAGTTGGATAACTTCTTCAGGCTCTCCAGAAAGCCTTGCTGAATGCCACTGAGTAAGCAATTCGTACTTCCTGCTTGATGCACGAGTTCGCGCACCAGACATACGACGTTTCTCAAGGTCGTAGTCCTGAACCTTGGCAATCTTAGTGGCTGCGTATTGCTTGGATACAAGTGCCGTGCCAGTTGAAGGATCAACTTGAGAGGCCACTTGAGCCGCCTGCCACAAAGCGAAATCATCCTGTGGCTGTGACTGCCTGAGTTCTACAGATAAGAGGTTATGCCCTTTTATGTCATCAGGGGCAATTACCTTGTTAAAGGGCTGGTCAGTGTGGGTCTTGCCACGAACCTGAATGTCCTTATAGCGGCCTGTTTCATACTGTTTGCCTAAGTTATCCAGAATACCTGCGATCAAAGACTCCACAGCTTTAAGGTAAGGGGCAACCACTTCAGTATCCGCCTGGCTAAGGATCTGAAGTGCCGCACCAGAAACAGGGGATGTAAGTCTTCCTAAAGCAGGGTCAGAAAGACCGGCATTGGATTCATCAAGCCTCAATTCCCCTTCTAGCTGACCTGCATCTGACGTAAGTTGAGATAGTGGAAGAAGCGCAATGTCTTCATTGTTATCAGTTGACAGCCCTACTTCAGACCCAGACTTGAAAGCGTCTTGATCCAGTTCTTTAGTCCCGTCACGAGATCTTATGATTAGCGTTCCCTGAACAGCCTTTGATGTAAGTGCCATTCGGTAAGACGCTAAACGGTTTACCTGTGGTATTACGTGGCGAAGGGCAGCAAAGATACTGTCTCCAACGTCTTCAATGCCTGGGATTTCACGAGTTCCGTCAATCGTGTCCTTGAGGCTGTAATTCATTACGCCGGGGTTATTGCCGATCAGACGTATAACAACCGGGAAGTTTACAGCGAACGTATCCGTTGGCTTCTTTGCGTACTTGTTATCGACAATAACGCAGTTCATGCGCTTGCCATCTTGCGTCCAGTAGTAATCAACCACACGGGCTAACTCATCTTCATCGTCTTCGTAGCTTTGAGGTGAGTCTTCGAGGTCAAACACAAATTTAGGATATTCCTCGCGAATATCTTGCCGTGACCTTTGAGTGACAATTGCAGCCCATAACGGCTCTCCACGGCCTTTTTCAAACACTAAGTTACGTGGGTCAATAGGGACAATATCGGGTATTGTTTCGCCTTGAGCGTCTTTTATCAGGACTGAGCGAGTGCCGATCCATCCTCCACGAACAACGGCATTCCACGCATTTTCGCCCTGTACGGTGGAGTTCATGCCACTTGATTGCAGGCGTTCATCTGCCATTTCAAGAACACCGATACACCACCGCTCGTATGCGTTGTTCTGATCCCTGAACTCCTCGTTGTCAGCATCGTCTATAACACGGATAATTCGCTCTGCGTAGCCCACACCGTTAGAGACTTTGCGCGCCAGCACCTTTGCAAAGTTGGTAGTTATGGCATCTTTTTGCTGAATGCCTTCTGTGGCAATAGGCACAAACGGGGTGTTCTTCCAGCCCCAGTCGTAATCGCTATCCATGAAGGCTGTTCGCTTTTCAAAGACCTGTTCTTTGCGATCAATCTTATTGAGAATGCGCTCAATAGAGCGTTGGTCTTTTTTGGAAACCATTACCTGTTATTCCCCATGCGGCGCACTCGTTCTTCTCTCGTAATTACATTGATTTTCTTGGCTTGATTGTAGGCTTCTTTACGCATTTGCCACGCTAATCCGACAGCCATTGGGTAATCGTCGTGAGTTCCAACCATGCCTTCAATTCGTCCATCTTTATCAGGGTTCCTGATTACTGAGGAAAACTGATTCAGCCCTGGCTTACTTGGAACAGTAATCAGCCTGTCACGGACAGCTTCAATCAATTCACCCCAGAGAACCGTTCTTGTTCGGGCATCTGTGCGCCAGCCGAACTTGCCAGATGGCTTACCCTGAGCGTTTCTTCGTTCGTACATGCGAGGATACTTGAGTGACTGTGCTTTTTTCAGAGTCAACTCGCCCCAGTCGTTGTCTTCGATAGCCCAAATCGGATATTTGTAATCTTCTAAAAGATTGACAGATTCCATCGCAAAATGCTCTGGGGCAATCGTGTTCGAGTAGATATCGGCAACAACGTATCCAGTTTCAACGTCAATAATAGCAGTAACGGAATAATCTGCGCCAGTTCCGTGTGCTGTGTCACTGCCTGCGGCGTACCGTTTGCCCACTACGTGCTTCTGATAGATATTCGCCACGCCGTTTCGCGTTTCGACTGGCAGTTTGGTGTCGAGTTGCATTGATTCGATGGCATCAACATCAAAAGCTGCCATCACCCTTGACGGCCTGAGTGCCTCTTCTGCTGTTTCGGGGTGTTCCTGCTCCATATAGAGTTCAGGAGACATACCGTCGGTAACAGGGGCTTCTCTTTGCACACGGTCGTACCATGCCTGATCCCTGTCTGGTCTGGATTTCCACCCGTTGAAAATGTTCGTGAACCCGTTTCCTGGGGCGCGCCGGTGAATCTCCTTGAACAGGGTTCCAGCCCTCTTTTTATTGACTGTGGAGCATTGGATTAGCTGTCCTCCCTGGTCAATAGTTGGCTTTATTGCGGCGTAGTTGAGGTCAAGGTTGTCGTGGAAATCGGCCTCATCCTGAATAACGAGAGTAGCTGTCTGTCCACGACCTGCCTTCTCTGTGGAGGGAAGTGCGGTAATCTGCGACTTCATGGAAGGGAATTCCATGGTGGTGTCGTTATCTCTGCCAAGCCCTACTTTCAGGTGTTGCGGGAGATTTTCGTGAACGATCCTCGCCTTATTCAGGAAAGCCACAGACTCAAGCTGCCCCTGAGAGAACGCCAGTACGTTTGCGCCCTCTTTGTACATGGCAGTCCAGAGGGCATAAGCCGCAAGTATCCATGAAAACCCTAACTGTCTGGATTTCAAAACATTTATGAGTCGCCCCGTATCAAGTTCTTTGCAAAACTCAAGCAGGTATCCCCATTTTTCAAACTTGATGATGCCTCCACGGGACGTTGCGGTTGGCGGTTCGAGAATTTGCACATAGTCGAGGAAGTCTTCAAACGACCTTGAGGTTAGAGCGAGTTCGATGTCCTGAATAGTGACAGTTTTAGTTGTCATGTCGCTTTGCTCCTCGCCGTTTCACTTTTCCGGGCTTATCGGTGCAGTATTTGCAGGTATCAGTATCTTCTACCGCTGCATAAACGCAGCCGTTCTTACAGAGTGTAAAGCGGGTGGGCTTTTGATCGGGATAGAAGTGCATAGGGCCGTCAAGACTCCTCAATTTGACACCATTACGTCATTTTTTGCTGAAAGTTCTTGATGAGTGGAGCGAAGCTGCTCAAGTGAGAACTCCTGTAGTTCCGATACATCGTGGGTTGTGTGGGTTTCTACCTGATCCACGAACATTCCGAGTGATTTGCCCAGAAGTTCGAGCGCACGGATCTTGTCACTGTCCCTATCTGCTTCTTCGGCCATGTCATATAAGCCTTTAAGGACGTACATGCGGTCGATCTTTTCTTCAGCGTCCCTGAGAGTTTCCAGCCGTTGCACTTCAGCAATAACGATTGGGCTTTTCATGAGGCGTGACCCCTGAACGTCCGCACTGCCAGGGGCGTAGCCTGCTGCGATTGCCGCATCCCGCTGTTTCCCAGTTCTTATATATTCGCGGGCAAACAACTTTCGGCGCATCGAGCCAAATTCAAGTTTTCTGGTGGCGGCCTCATCTTTTTTGGTCAAATTTGTTCTTCCTCTTCACTACGTTCAGCCTCTAACTCTGCGTATCGTCTAGTAAAAAACGCTCCGTGAACTGTTTCTACTAAGCATTCACCACAAATAGACGAGTTTGCGCCGTCAATAAGAAACATCAGGCGTGGCTGGGAACTATCACCACAGAAATAACAATTTACAAGTTGCATGTCACAAAATTCGTCGCATTTACCCCGTAAAAGAGTAACACCAAGGGTTGACGCAACAATATCACATGGTTTACGGTCACTCGTGTTGGTATTGGTGAGAACTTAGAACTTATTTGTTACCCGTCGGGAAGCAGACATACGTTCTAGGTTCACCTAGCCAATATGCCAACAACTGCTCCCGGCGGGTATTTTTTTACCCAATATATCTCCAACAACCAAATACCGAGACAGATTGAAATCGTGTAGGACATCAACCGCACAGGGACGATAAGATCCCAAAGCCCCCAAAGCTACCCATGTGCAGCATAAACACGCAAGACTAGTCCACTCAAAGGACTGAGACACTTTCTTCTTTCTCTCTTTTACCCGGTTTTCTCTCTTTCTTCTTTCGCTAACATAAGAAAACACAGAGACACAAGCTAACCTGTCACTTCGTTCCTAGTCGCTACGCTACCTGTAGCTATAAACACCGTAGCCTCTACGTGGAGGTGTTTATAGCGAGACTAACCAGTTAACAGTTAACCAGTTGGGTTTTCTTTTTTTTTACTATAAACAGCTTATAAACAAGTGTTTACAGTGTGTTTATAGTCGTAGAACTCCTACTCTCGAACGGTAGGAACCGCCCGAATCGTAGGGGATTTCTTAGTTCAACCAGACACTTTCAAGCAAATAAGTAACCCTGGGGCGAACTGTGGCACAGAAAACAAGAAAACTTGGGGGCGAACAGGCAAACCAGAAAACCGAAAACTGGTACGCGATTTATGTGAAAACAAGAAAACTCGAAAATAGCTGCCGGATTTATGTGGGTTCACCACCACACCACACAACAACCAACACAAGACATACACCCCACCAACAAACACCACAGCCACAGCCAACCACCATCACCGCTACCCATCACTGCCACCATCACCCATCACCACCAACCACACCACACCAACCCAGCACACCCAGCAAGCCCACCAAGTCGCCCAAGCCACAGCCACAGCCTCGCGCGCCCGTTCATCTTAGTCGCCCGCGCGCCTGGGTGCGTTTCCTTTGGGGCGACATAGGGCAACATCATCAGCCAACACGGCAACACGGCCAGCCAGCCAGCCACGGTAGACCAGCCAGCCAGCCAGCAACAGGCAACAGGCAGCAGGCAGCAGGCAACCGGTAACAGTGGATCGGAGAGCAGCCGGAGCTAGCCGGAGAACGTCTCAAACACTCCGCATCACGCCAGCTTCACATTCCCGCGCAGCTAGTCCACATTGCCGCGAGTACAGCTAGCACGCCGTTATCCGGTAGACAGTAAACATTCGATAATCGGTAGCGCGTAAATCAGACAGTGAACATACAAAATCGCTAGATATTGCTCGAAATTGGTTTTATTTGAGAACGAATTGCCTGTTGACAGTGGGTAATCATGTATGTACATTGGATGATGTTAGAGGCACTGAACCGATCAGGAATTAGCAATTCATATGTCACTGGTCACATGGTCACACCTTTCCGCTGACACGGATTAACTAACCGTCAACCGGCCCACAATAGGCATACCGAACGGCGCAGCTACCATCTACGAGGAACTCCCGTATTCGATGCATCGGTTTCGCCCACAATCCACAAGGGCAACAATACATAACGCAACCACACGAGAACGCAAAACATAGCGGGAGAGAGAGGTACACGGCAATCAATGAAACGATATGCGATAAAAGCACGCCAGCCTTAACACGTTGGCGTGTTTTCTTTGACTATCGTTTAGTCAATCACTAGACCGGAGAAAATAATGTTTGACGTAGATCAGTTCCTAGCAACCATCAGCAAGATACAGGGAGCGCACGACATGTTGCGTGAATCTGCTAAACAGTTTCGCAACCTTGATAACGATGGTTTCGCTGTAATGGCAGATCGGCACGCTGACGAGTTAGAGAAGATAGGCGCGCAGCGTCAGATACCACAGGCCGAAACGGATGCAGCATTTCGACAAGCTAATTTAGAGATAGACAAACTCTTAAACTAAACACTCTGACGAGGCTTTATGAGCCGAAACGGTCACAATGGCCGTCAGTGTTACGCAACTAGTACCGGAGTAAATACGATAATGATAGATTTTTCGCTAAACGATTATCGACAGTGCGCTACTTGCAAACGATGGATGGATTTTGCGTTTCCTGATATCAACGATGGCGTATTTCAAGAGCACCGCATAAATGGCGTATGGATCGCGTTTTGTTCAGATACGTGCTACGCCAGCAACAAAGTTACGCAAACAATCACGGAGTAAATACGAATGATTACCACAGTTTCACGTTACGACTTTGAGGATGCGTTTCGGAAGATTCGCCCTGATAATTTCACATACGAAGGATTGAAAGCATTGTTCAATCACTTTGAGGAATTAGAACAGGATAGTGGAGAGCAAATCGAACTCGATGTTATCGCTATTTGCTGCGATTATTCAGAGTACGCAGGCCTTGCTGAGTTCCAAGAGAACTACAACGCTGAGGAATATCCTGACATGGAGACAGTCGCAGAAAATACCGGAATGTATATAGCCGTCGGTAACGGTGACGGCTTCATTTGCCTAGATTTCTAAACAGCTGATAAAACAGCTACAGCGCGCTAGCGACTGGCTAGCGTGCTCTGGCGGTAGTGTTAGCAACCTATCGAATACAAACCAACTAGCACGGAGATAATACGAAATGAAACCTGTAAAACTCGGAGTACGCAAAAACGGATCGCTTCGACTGTGGATCGAAGGCGCGCGACTGTTCAAGGCTGGATTCAATTCTGGCGATAAGTTCGCAATGGATGAATTCGATCACGGGATCATCATTACGAAGGACGATAGCGGATCACGTACCGTATCAGGTAAGCCACGTAAGAACGGCAAACCTAGGCCGATAATCGACGTTCACAATGGCGCATTCGCCACGCTGTTCCCTAGTGGACTCGTGAACATAGAGTTTGGATCGCACCAACTAATCGTTAGGGATTCTAACGATACATCAACGCTACACAACGCAGCGTAAACAATCGGAGATAATACGCAATGCCAAACATCGAATACCGCGGGCACGTTACGTTGCCAGTCGTACCAGCGGTAACTAGTGAACTTAGATACTGCGTCGATTGCGCACTGATCATTCTGAACGGTGAGAATGGCGACCCTGATAACTTCCTAATCAGGATCGTAGGGTCAGACAATGATCGCACTGACGATTGTAAACACGATCTATCAGGCGACTAGCACCCCATCGGTTCAGCCGGTAAGCCTACTGTTTACCGGCTCAGCCGTTGCAAGCTAGCAACGAAACAAACCCAGGACTACGGAGATCAATACAATGAGCAATTTAGTAACTTGGGAAGATGACCGTTATCCGATCACAACGCCAAACGGCAACTGTTGGGATTGTGGCGATACGGTTGAAGCTGGATACGAATTGTGCCTTGCGTGCTACAACGGATAATCAATACAAACAATCGGAGAACAATACGAATGCCCGAAGCAACACAACGACCGTGGGGCTACGTCCACCACAAGGGACTAGACAAGCATTTAGTAGGTGCAGTGAATAAGTACATTCATCTGGAAAACGTAGCGACAGTTGAAGATAGACACGGCAACGCAAAAGAAAACGCTGAGTTTATCGTCAAGGCAGTCAACAACCACGATGCCCTAGTATCAGCGTTGGAACGACTCGTTGACACCGTAGACGTTCGTGCTAGTGAATTCTCGACACACAGCATTCAGTTTCAAATGTCAGTTACGAAAGCACGAGCAGCACTAGAGCAGGTGAAGTAATGGGAATCAAAACGTGGATACGAGACAGGCAAAACAACGAGATGATTGCGTCATTGGACAAACCTGACGGTGAAGTGAAGATGTGGATTGCCCCAACTGAAGATGACCCTGCCGAACTCATAGCTTCTGACCGAAGCGACGGGTACGAACAAGTTGTCTGGGACGGTGTTATCCACCTTGTCCAATCAATCGACCTAGATTTTGAGGTGAAGTAATGAACGATATCAAACTGGGACTCATGGTCGTGCTGATAGTCCAATTTATCAGCGTGATCGGCGTGATCTACCTGATCGGACAGGTGTGCTAACGAAATAGCCAACAGCTAACAACATGCGCCAAGCGTAGCCGGTGAACGGTGATCGGCACGCTTGCCAGATGCGGTTAGCATCTAACAAAACCAGGAGAACAATACGAATGACCTACTCAATCGTTGCTTTCGACAAGAGCAACAATCGCGTGGATGCCATGCGATCAAAGACAGACGATGATGTGTGGGCAGCAGTGAACATGCTGCTCCGAATTCCTACTGCTGTTGAGGTGACAGTGTTCAACACTGGCACGCCGGAGGCAACAGTCAGGAAGTTTGGCGACCACAGAAAAATACGTAATCAGGCTCAAGCATGAGCCGCAGGGCCAACTCAGGTTGGCTCTGTCACTCATGCAGACAGCATGAACAGATAACTCACCATCGAAGCCACGGTCTGGGAACAGATCATAAAGACTTGAGTAGTTAGCAAGTGGTACACCGCTAGGTGGACGTTATCTGGAACGGGGGCGATTGGTTTAGCCAGCAGTTAGAACCGCTTGCGGAAGCTGCTGTACGGGAGTTCGATTCTCCCCGCCTCCACCAATAGAGGGTGGGCTATGGCAGTCAGCAAGATTCCAAACCTTGCGGAGTAGGTTCGATTCCTACACCCTCTGCCAAACAAACTAGATTGGAGAAAATAATGCAAGTGAAGAAATTGAAAGCCCTGATTGAGGATATCCAGAGTATCGCTGATGCTCTCGATGACTGCCTTGAGGTGGATCACAAAGACCTCGACGATGTGATGATTATTCATGGTCAACTTCAAGATCAGATCGAGCCTCTAAGAGATTGCGCTGCTGAACTTGATGAAGTGCGGGAATCAGTCGATCAAATGTGGATCGCTATTGAAACGGAACAGGAGAATCAATAATGAAGTACGAAATACAGCACAACACATGGTGTGACGGGTGGGTGAACACTTCCCTCACCACAGACGACGACGGTAACGAGATCCCGCTGGTATTCGCTACTCAGGCCGACGCACAGGCAGAGTTGGACGATTACATGGGCGAGATCAACGATCAGATCGCATCAGGCGAGCGTGAGCCTGACCACGGATACGACCCTGATGACTTCCGAATCCGAGAGGTGAAGTGATGACCAACTCAGAACGCGTACACCAGCTTGCGGACAACCACGCACAAGGGACGCATGACAGCGACCCGCAATTTGACTGCTACGACTGCTGGCCGTGGACTAACGGCTACGGGTCACAAGTTCTGGCAAGCCTGTCGGCTAACACCGACTGCAAACCCGAATGGTGGCACTCTGGCGGTGGACTACATGGTATCTATGTGACGTACCAGGGCTTCAACTACTTTGTAGGCGCAGCCGATGAGCCGAACGTCGGGATGGATATATCAAATGAGCAGGATGAGACACATCTAGGATCGGCCAACTTCGGAAGCCTAGAGGACTACACCCCAAGCGAAATGGGAAAGCGCATCTGGGCAGCAATAGACACGGGCGAACACGTAATACTCAACCCGCCAGAATGGGCGATCCCATACATCCTCAGTGAGTACCCTGACAAGTCGTGGCAATGGGCAAATGAGCAGCTTCATCGCGCCGTAGCTAATACCGAAATAGATATCCAGGATATCACCCGTGAACAAGTGCGGGAACTGTTTGAAATAACTGATTTTCCCGCAGCCAACCTGAAACCGCTGTACGACGCACATATGTCAACAGATTGCGACCACAACCCCGCCCGAAAGGGTGGCTGTGAGGTCGAAGCAAATTGTGCGTTTTGCGGTGTTGACCATTACCCAACATTCCACAATGAGGAGAAGTAATAATGCCAGAACCAGATAAATACATGGCCGACTACTACTCGAAGCTGATTGGCTACGAGGTTGTCGGAATAGCTTACGATCACGATGAGTTCTTAGGCGATGACATATTCGGACTCGTCATCAAGCACAAGCGCACTAAGGGTGTGCCAAACCCGAAGAAGAAAATAGCTTGGATTCAACGTGACCCCGAAGGCAACGGCCCAGGACATCTAGCCGTCGAAGATTACGAAGCAGAATAACCACAAGTACCCACACTTGTGTATACTACGCAGCACGCTGGTCTAGTTGGCCAGCGAAATCAGGAGGAAATGCGAATGAGAATCGCAAAGTTTGACCGAATCCGATCACATACACACCAAGCCGCCGACAGACTTGACAAGATCGCCTACCGACTTGCGGACGTGCCGCAGGAAGTGGAACAAGGCGGGAACCTTGACCACTTTGAGCAGTTGGAAGTGAACGTTGATGATCTCTACGCCGAGCGAGAGATGATGATGAAAAACGCCGACGAATTGGAAGTCGTAATAATGCGAATTCTATCGCTCAAATACGAAAACAAAGTCCGACTCGACGTAGCCGCAGCACTAGAGTAGGTGAAGTAATGCCGAGTAAGACAAACCCCAAAGTAAAACCTGTATGCGATGTGTGCGGTGACGAGATCATCGTTGATGCTTGGGCGCAGTGGGACTTTGAAGGCCAACGGTGGGAGTTGCAGACTTCTATGGACAGTGGCTGGTGTAATACCTGCGACAGCGACATCAGATACCGATACTCGTGGAAGCAGGTAGCGAAATGAGGAGCCACGAAATTAATGAGGAGACACAATGCTGAAGACGCGACATAACAATGAACGGGCGACCGAGACTCTTGATGGAATCAGGACGCTTGTGATCGAACAGAACCCGTGGGAAAATCCTGAGTCGCCTACGGGCACGGTGACCACCACCATGAGCCACGGTGCTTCAGGTTGGTGGAGCCTCAACCTTCAGTTCACCAAGATCGAAGACCTACAGGCACTCGCTAACGAGGCGCAGACCTTACTCGACGAGTGGCGTAATGAGTAACTACCCAGACGGTATGACGAGAGCGCACTGGGCGCACTTAGGCGGTCACACCTCTGGCTGTGAGGAAACCCATTACATCTGTCGTATGTGTAATCACATCTGGAGGAAGGGTGAAGCAGGTACTCCAGCCAATCAATGTCCCGATTGCTATAACCCATGCAACCCACGGCTTGATGAGTGCGTATGTGATCGTTACGAAATGACAGCCGAAGATATCGCACTAGAAGGTGCGGGACTATAACCGAAGGAAGGACAACTACATAATGCCAAAGACGGATACAGGCAAGGTACTGAATATACGAGGGATCACCGAGGACACCCACCTGTTACTCAGGGAATATTCTGAGTTGATTGGGGCGAATCAGGCCAGAGCGATCAACCAGGCTCTGGAGATCGCCATTGCGTTCCATGACCTGAGTGGACTAACCAAGTCCAAGACACTCAACCCTTTTCCAGAAGGCCGAAAGAGGATTAGCTAAAACACTATAAACACCGACCCCCCTTACTACGTAAGGGTAGGGGGGTCACAAGCTGAGTATAAACAACCATGTTTATAAGGATTTCTAGGAGGATAGAAATGACTGAGAACTTAGGAGACATGATTTCACGGCTTCACAATTTGAAGGAGTCACTGAAAGAAACGCGTGCCTCTATTCGAGAACTGGAATACGACGTAATCCAAGAGATGGTAGCCAGCGGTCAGACGCTATTTGAGGACACTCGATTTAAGGCTCGACTCCCTGTCGAACGCGATTACGACGTACATAAATTCAAGGCTGTGATGGGTGAGGTTCTGTCTCCCGAACAGTTCAACAAGGTGTACTCGCCAGCGCACGAGATCACGCAGGAAGTGCCAGCTTCTGTGAACGGCAATGAGGCCAAGAAAATGTGGGACATGGGGGATGAGATGGTCGAGAAGTTAGAGCAGACCCTGATGCCGAAGAAACAGAAGTTGACGATTACAAAACAGCAAAAGAAGGAGATAGCAATATGATCGAAGGATTGCAAATAGAGAGGGAGTTCGCGAACGGCAAGGTGTACTACGAGCCTGTCGTGCTGACGGTCAGCGGTGTGTCAAAGTTTAGGGATGACGAGATTTCATTTCGGGAGATACAAGGTTTCTGGTCAATAAGGTTTCTCGCAACCCACGAATTTAACAAAGGTAAACAGGAGGACAACTCTCAGACATCAGCAGCGAAAATCTTCCCACGACCAAAGGATGGCAGTGACATATCTGACGGGCAACTGTTTGTAGGTGACACTGCTTTGTTCAAGTTAGACATCAACCCAAAGCGAGGGGCGAACGCCGCTCCTGGTTCTTTCTACCACAACATCACCAGCGTTGATCTTCCCAACGGTGAACCACCTATCGAGCGAGTGCAGTCACAAGGACAGCCAGCCCCGCAATCAGGCGGGTCGTGGGCTAGCGACACAGGCTCGTCAGATAGTGCGCCATTCGTTGACAAGTGGGAATTGAGGGACATTCAGATCCGTAAGTCACAGGCTGAGAACATACTCGCTTTGGTTCTAAGGATTCGTGACGAAGAAAGAATGTTAAAGGTCTTAAAAGCGATGGGGTTCAAAGACGTTGATGAGGCTATCGACGCTGTTGCGAACGGATGGAACTTGCTACGGCGCGGCTTGCCTATTGAGTTCCCTGTCGCAGTGAGTGACATGGAAGAAGAAGGAGTCCCTGATTTTGCCGACGATAATCTTGATGAAGATGTCGAAAAGGTAAGTTGGGACTAGCAATTTTATAACCGAAGCCGGTGAGTAGAACAAGCGGTGTCTACGGGAAGGCTATACCCCCACTCCAACACACGCAGAACTCAGCAATGTTGTTAGCCAGCGTACTTAAAAGTATTGCATTGCAAGGCGCGTGAAAGTCGTGCCTGCCGGTTTCGGTTACTAATTTGAAAATTACAGCCCCGCAAAATTTGCGGTATTGGAGAAAAATGACGCAGCCGTGTGAGCCGTGCGCCCACAGGATGGATGAGTTAGACCTGGACATCAGGCTAGACCACGCTCTGTGGACAGCAGAGAACTACGAGCGGTGTGACACATGCCCGTTCGACTGGCACTGGATGAAGTTCTATGGGCTGACCGACACCAAGGCAACGCTGTCAGCAGCCCGTGTTCTATGGTTGCAGATAGAAGCATTGTGGCAAGAGGTCAACCCGACGAGCAGACGCAAGGTGCGCTCGATGCCAGAAGACCCAGAGCCTCGATGGTGGGACATACCGCAGCCAGAACAGAAGTTCACAGCAGGGCTGTCACTATTTGAAAGAGTGAAGGCAGCGGTACGGATAGAGGATATAGCCGAGAGGTTGACGCATCTGCACGGTACTGGAAACTTATTGAAGGGTAAGTGTCCGCTACATGACGAGCAGAAGGGTGAGGCCTTTGCTATCTATCTTGATACGCAGACATGGCGGTGCTTCGGTAGCTGTGTCGATGGTGGTGACGTAGTGAGTTTGGTACAAGAATGTTTAAAGAGAGGAATCGAATGGCAGAAGGAATGAAACCGTACTACCAAGATGAAAGCGTGACCATCTACAACGCAGACTGCCGTGACGTACTGCCGACACTGGACAAGGTTGACCTCGTGCTTACTGACCCACCTTACGGGGTGGCACTCGGCACTCAGTACAACGCCAAAGAAACTAGGCGTGGAGTGGGACTTGTGAAGCAAGCGTATATGTCATACGAAGATACTTATGAGCAGTTCATAGAGATCGTTGTCCCTGCTGTCGTGGACAGCTTGAAGTTATCTGACAGAGGGATGGTTTTCTGTGCTTGGCAAAACATTTGGGACTTCCCTCGGGCAGATGTTGTTTCCGCAATACACCTTCCCGCAGGGCAAGGATTGAACCGTTGGGGGCGAACCAACCTTGCCACCCTTCTTTTATATGGAACCGCCCCCGATCTGAACTTAGGTGCAAAAAACACAGTCTTGCGATCTACTGCTCACGCTGAACCTAGCGAACACCCATGCCCAAAGCCTTTGGCGTGGGTGCGATGGGCGGTGGCACTCGGTAGCAGAACAGGCGAAACAGTCCTTGACCCCTTCATGGGAAGCGGAACAACGCTACGTGCTGCTAAAGACCTCAGCAGAAAAGCCATCGGTATCGAGATAGAGGAACGCTACTGTGAGATAGCTGCGAATCGAATGAGCCAGTTAGTTATGGAGTTGAACTAATGGAAGAAGTAAGCGCAACCGAAGCGGCCCGTGCATTAGCAGAAGAAGAAGGCATTGAACACGATGCCAGTTGGCAAGTTGGTGGATCAGGTATGCCGGTGACCAAGGGGCGATCACCAAAGGCAGCAGGTACGCTCGAAGAACCAGAGTACATGCTGAACACGATGGGCGAGCATATGTTCACATGGACTGACGAGTTCACTAAAGAAACCATACGCATCAAGGTGTCTCACCCTGCACGTAGCGGTAGAGATTTCTGGTGCATAGTCACCGTGGTGATAAAGCAGAAGGATCGTCAGGCTGTAAGCATCTTCACCAAGAAACAGTGGAACCTGACAAGCGTATCGGGTGGAACTGCTATTGCTACCGCACTCAACAAGCGTGAGCCAGAACGGAACTGGGATGGTCGGCTTGCGCTGGTCGAGCAGTACGTCCACGACAAGGTGGAAACGGGTGACGATCTACTAGAACTCTCAACAGTAGAAGACCCGCCACCTACATCCTACGTGGTGTACCCGTTCCTTGAGGAGAACGCCAACAACATGGTCGGCGCAAACGGTGGCTCAACCAAGTCCATCGCTGCTCTCGCATGGTGCATTGCTTACAGCTACGGCATTGAAACCATGCCAGGGATCGAGATGCCAACAGAACGCAGACCCTCACTGTACTTAGACTACGAGGGCACATCCAATACGCACGCGTTCCGAAGGCGCGGAATACTTACTGGCGTAGATGGTCTGAAATTACAGGCCAAAATCTATTACAAGCGCATGTACTCACCGATAGCAGACGCAGCCACTGAACTCTACGACATCATCAAGTCACGCAACATCGGACTGGTTGTCATCGACTCAGGATCACGCGCTGTCGGCGGTGGAACTAACGAGGAGAGCGTAGTCATTCCTTACTTCAATGCGATATCAAGCTGGGGTGTCACCACCCTGACTATCGTTCACAAGTCAAAGGAAGCTATACAGAAGGGCGGCAACAGTGGGCCATCCGGTGTGAAGCAATGGTGGAACCAGACACGCAACTACTGGGAACTGCTGAAAGACCAAACACCAGGACAGTCCGAGGTGTACGTGGCGTTCAGGCACGACAAATCTAACAACGACGCACAGCACGACCCGATGAATTACAGCATCGACTTCAGCAACGGTGGCATCAAGTATCACTTGGATACCGAGGTCAAGTCGCAGGAGATTCGCAACGAACTACCAAGAAACCAACAGATCGCGCTGTGGCTGCATGAGAACGGCAGCCCTGCTACCGCTGCTGAGATAGCGGAAGGCACAGGCATGTCGCACAGCCATGTCAATTCCACACTGAGGTTCAATGAAGGAAAGAACTTCTTTGGTAGCAGTGACAAGCGTGATCGAAGGTGGGATTTAATTGAAGGGAGTCAGGAAGAACTCGACGAATGGGAAACTTATTAGCACGAATAGAGGAGGCACGATGGTTCAACTACAACTAGCAAACAGCACTGACAAGATACGCAATACACCACGCCGGTCTATCGCCGAGCGGTTTGCTGACTTCCATGTTCTGAATCCAAGCGTTTACAAGGCCATCGTGGAGATCGCCAAAGTTATGAAGGGCAGGGGAATCCACAAGATGGGCATTGCTCTCATCTTCGAGCGACTGAGGTGGCTCCACTTCATTGATACGAGGGGAGCGGAAGGCTTCAAACTGTCAAACGATTTCCGCTCTGAGTACGCTCGACTTATTATGCAGAAGGAACCCAGCCTCGCAGGGTTCTTCGAGATACGGGAGTTGAGGAGACACGATGATTGAAACTTTAGAAGGAGATTGGAATGGCAACAAAGAACTACATACCATGCGCTGAATGTTATGAACTAAAGTCCGAGCATTCTCAGTTCACAGACCACGACTACGAGGAAGGCTGCTACTGTGCCGACGCTGGCAAGTGTGAAGTGTGCGTCGATCAAGCTATGGACTACGCAGATCATCTGCGGGACGCAGCAAAGGAAGCATGATGAGTACCGCAACAGACTTCAAGCCAGCGCGCATATTGCAGCGTCGGATACAAGAGGATGATCCATACACGGATCAGTACGCTGTGGATATCAACCAGTACACAGCGTTCGAGGCATCTGCACGTAGGGCCAACCCAGCGTACACAGGCTGCATACACGGCGCACCCGCACGAGACAAGGCGTGCCCAAAGGATGCCGTGATGCTGTGCGACTGGTGCAGAGAAAACACGGAGGACTAGATGAATGGCTTGGCTTTATTTGCCGGCGGGGGTGGACTCGAACTCGGACTCTCCCTTGCTCTTGGAAAACATTACAGAACAATCGCCTACGTTGAAAGGGAATGTACGTCCGCTGCGGTCCTGGCTGCGAACATGGAAAGAGGGTGGCTGGATAAGGCTCCTGTCTGGGATGACGTTACAACCTTCACAGGCGATGTCGTTAGCCCACTCGTGGATCAGATCGACATTATCTCAGCGGGATTCCCTTGCCAGCCGTGGTCAGTCGCAGGCAGCCAAAAAGGAACCGATGACGAGCGATGGTTCTGGCCTCTCATATTCAGACTGGTTCGCGAGATACGACCCAGAAGCATCTTCTTGGAGAACGTCCCAGGTCTCCTTCATGGAGGAATTGAACACGTTCTCGGAGACTTGGCCTCGGTCGGGTTCGCTGCGGAATGGACAAGTGTTCGAGCGTCAGACGTTGGCGCACCACACCGAAGAGAGCGAGTCTTCATCTTGGGCAACTCCGACAGGCAGGGACTACAAGGACGGCAGCAACCCGTCGGACAAAGTTCCCACGAACGCCCTGCTTGGCCGCCAAGCCCCGCGGACACCGATGCCTGGGAACAAGTCGATGAACAATACTTCCCTGCGACTCAACCCGAAGTTCGTGGAGTGGTTAATGGGCTGGCCAGAGGGCTGGGTAGGGCTGACAAACTCCGAATCCTCGGCAACGGAGTAGTCCCGCAACAGGCAGCACTCGCTTATACAGTGCTATCAGAAAGGATCAGCAACCCATGACCATCAATGCGTACTGTTCACAACATGCAGGAGAGGACAGGTGGGAAGGCTACCGACACGCCAACTGCCCAAAGACCGTTTACAAATATCGAGGCAGAGGCATCAAGCCAGAGGACAGGAAGCTAGTCCAGTGTGCTTGTGCCTGCCATAACCCAGAAGAGTAGAACCAAGATGGCAAGAGGTGACCAGAAGAGATGGTTACGAGCATTATCTAAAAGCAATGTAATCGTTGAGGACATTTCGCAGATCACAGCTTGCCCGAAATGCGCGGGCATCTTGCGGTGGGCCGAAGATACCCGCTACGAAGATGCTGTGTATTGCATCCATTGCGGCTGGCGACCGAGTGCAAAGTTGAAGGAGGAATTATGAAGCCCTACTACCAAGACGAATCAGTCACGATATACAACGCTGACTGTCGTGATGTGCTTCCCACGCTCGACAATGTTGATTTGGTACTGACTGACCCGCCGTATGGGATTGGTGAAGCAAACGGCAAGAACGAATCACGCGAGAAGATTGCAGCAGTCACACAGTTCCAGCGAGAAACGTGGGATAACCAACCTATTGACTCCGCACTAATGAACCTTGTGCGTAACTCAGGTGACACACAAATAATCTTTGGTGGTAACTATTACGACTTGCCACCGACATCGTGCTGGCTTATCTGGGACAAAGAAAACGGTGCTAACGATTTCGCTGATGCTGAGATGGCGTGGACAAATATGAGCAGAGCCGTTCGGTTGTTCCGCTGGCGTTGGGCTGGAATGCTGCAAGGTGACATGGGCAAGAAAGAATATCGTCACCACCCAACACAGAAACCAGTACCCGTAATGCGCTGGTGCATCGAGCAATCTAAAACAACCGGCACAATCCTTGACCCGTTCATGGGCAGCGGAACGACCCTGCGAGCAGCAAAGGATTTAGGGCGTAAAGCCATTGGGGTCGAGATAGAGGAACGCTACTGTGAGATTGCTGCCAATCGAATGAGCCAACTGGCGATGCAATTATGAACGTCAAATGGCAACCGACATTCCGCTGTCCGTATGGCTGCGACAAGTTCTTCGGCAGCAGCGTCGCATTGAACTGGCACGTTGAAGGACACAAAGAGGACAAATAAATGCAATACCCACCGACATCTGAGCAACGTAGGCGAATTATTAAGGCTCAGGAGGGTGCTTGTTTACTATGTGGGCGGCACACTGACCTGGTAATAGATCACGACCACGAAACAGGGGAGATTCGTGGGGCGTTGTGTCCTCCGTGCAACACAGGGCTTGACATGTTCAAAGATTCAACCGCTGTTATGTACGCAGCGATTGCGTTTCTGGATGGGTACAGGGGTATTCAGACAGATGAATCTCCGATACCAAACGAACCTGTGAGTTTATGTGCTGGAAGTTGGGAGCCTCCGTTGCGAGAAGGCCCAGCCATGTACCGATGTGCTGTCTGTGACCAGAGTGCGGGTGCTAAGAGACAGGTTCCAATGGAGCAAATACGGGGCGGGCGTACCGCTGAGTACATGGTTCGAGAGCATTACCCGAGAGGGGTCAAGCCGAACACTCGGGGGAAATCACCTCGCAAGATGTCAGCGGTCGAAGCAATTCACTAGGAAGGGAAACTAATGACGAGTATTGACGATAAGGCGATGCTTGACGAGATCATTGCAACCAATGGTGGGGAGGACACCACGCACATAATCGAATACCAGAATATGCACGACGGTCGAACCGCTTGGAAGCTGTGCCGTAGCAAGGAGATGTACGAGTACGCAATGGAGACAGGTGCGTTTATCAGGCCGAAGTTGATCTGGACACAAAAGGAAACAACATGACTGACCACAAAAAGATGACTCACGAAGACCACGAAAGAGTAGTTTGGAAAGCCCTGAAAGAAGCCACAGGAAACAAGGTGGGTGATTATGAAAAACCACTAACCTCTTACCGTGAAGAAGGGGAAGAGATGGCAAGAGAACTTAAGCTGTCGCAGGCTAAGGAGAGAGCAGTGACTGAGATAAAGAAGGATGGATATATGAGTGAAAGCAAGGCGGTGGCGTTGAGGCTCGTGGAAAACAATTGGGACAGAGAGTTTTCGTACAAGTTTGCGTGTCCTGTGTGCTGGTCGCCAGAGGACAAAGGTGGTTCATCTGAGTACGTTCACATAAATGAGCCAGAGTATCGTGCTTGGGAGACAACATCTGCAAGTGAGCCTTTGTATACGCGTGGCGATCAGGTTCGCATTCCGATGACTACCGAGTGCGAACATAGTTTTGTTTTGGTGATAGGTCACCACAAAGGGGAGACGTTTATTGGAACCCTAACGCAATGACTGAGATAAAGATCACACACCCCGGAGTTGCTGCACCCAAGAGCATCAAGATCGTGATGAAGAACGGTCACCCATCTATGGCGAACAACAAGAAGGTGCGAGCATGGATGGACGAGGTACGCTGGGCAGCACACGGCTCTGAGTCTGCACCGAAGGGAGTACCAGTAGGAATCATGGTAGATGTCTACCTTCCGTGGCAGAAGGCAACGCCAAAGAAGCTGGCTGCTACCACCGGAGCGCACGTGCAGAAACCAGATGCAGATAACCTACTCAAGCCCATCATGGACGCTCTCTCTGAGGCAGGGTTATGGACTGATGACAACCAGGTGGACAGAATCTTCCTGCAAAAGTGGCGATGTCCTCGTGGTGAGGAAAGAGCCGAGATTGTCGTAACTTGGGATGTAGTAAAATAAATAGAGCCAGCACGGATTAGGTACTGGCTCAAACTCCAGTAGAAAGATAAGTTCTAATGAAGCCTCCAAATTATACATCCCTTCCTGATAGATATTGGTCGAAGGTTGATGAGCCTAATGAGAACGGTTGTTGGGAGTGGAACGCCTCAACCACTAGTGGGTATGGGCAGTTCAGAATAAATCGCACAACTAGAGTTGCCACGCACTTATCCTTCGCCGACGCTGGTGGAGTTAAGGGCGACCTGTTGATGCTTCATCACTGCGACAACCCGCCATGCGTAAACCCTGAGCATCTTTACCCCGGAAATAGATTCGACAACGCCCGCGACAGAATGGAGCGGAACCCCGATTCTTTTCTGAAAGGTGAAGCGGTTAAACATTCAAAACTGACCGCAGAAAAGGTCAAGTCGCTGAGATCTGATTACGAAACCGGCGATTACTCTATTTGTTCTCCCGTACTAGCAAAAAAGTACGGAGTGTCCACCTCTGCTGTATGGAAAGTCTTAACCGGCAGATCATGGAGGTCGCTGACTTGGTAGACCACTTACTTATATCAAACCCAGCGGCTGGCAATACGCTTCGCTAGGCATTGGGCTAGGGGCAGCATCAGCGGACACTGGTGCTGCTCCGCATAACATAGCAACGCCCCCGATAGAGGAGACTAAACGAGGGCGTTGCAAAAGTAGGGATGGACGGTGGAAGGAAACCGCCCACGATGTTAGTTTGTACCAGAGTTTACTCGTTTTCAAGAACATTGTGAGTGTGGGTATCATAAAAATAATTAGGTCTCTCATGCCCCTAATAATCCTGATATTGGTTTACGGTGCTGTCACGTACCTTGGCTGGCGTTACGCCTAATCCCACCACCATCCTGAACCGTACTCACGTATCTTCCAGCGCACCCAGCGAGCCATCACAACAGGCTTTTGCACCACCCACGCTGCCCCAGACCGAACCTTCTTATATATATTGAGTATCAACCTTCGCCCTTTCTGAACCATAGGCAAGTCAGCAAAGTAGTTACCCTCCTCTGGATGCGTCAACCAGCCAGCAATCAAGCCTGCCTCATACAGCAGCAGCATAGGCAGGGCAACCAGGAACGTGAGCGTCCCGTCAAGCGATGGGGTGATGAGAGCCGCGAAGATAAATGCTGTCGGCACAACCCACTTGCGTAGTCTACTGGCTCGCTTATACGAGATAACTCTGAACCTAGCCAACAGTTGCATGATGATCGGCAACTCAAACGCTACTCCGATCCAGAAGATCAGCGACAGTAACAGAGCCATGTACTCAGTAAGCAGGATTACTGGTATAGCCACGCCTTCGCCGAACGTAAGCAAGAACTGAAGCGATACCGGCATCATCACGAAGAACACGAATGATGCACCCAGCACAAACATTCCAACGGATAGGGCTGTATACGTTGTTACGAACAGCCAGAAGCGTCGTGGAACGAAGGGCCTGAGCATACTGAGTATGCCCACGATCAACACAGGCAGTGCTGTTACCTGACCACCCTTCATGGCAAGGCTCAGGGTAGCCCCGAACATATCTGGGACACCTGTGAATATAGGCAAGCCTCCCTCAAGGGGGGATAGCTTGTCTTCTGCGGGGGCTAACAGGAAAGCGAACACCTCTGGATGCCACCAGAATGTTGCCCCTGCGCCAATGCTCCACGCCAAAATGCACAGGAATACTGTGTTCCTGAAACGCTGACCGAACCTGTAACCCCGCTCATACGCGGAGAGACTCAAAAGCTACGCGCCTTTGTCGGTCTTGTCTTTACTCTTACTGCCGTTCATCATTCCACTGATTGCTGTGTAGCCGAGAACGGCTATCGCAAGAACGGCGATACCTATGATGATTGGATCGTTTGGCATTTTTTCCTCTACTTTTTCTTGGTGTCCATCAATTTGAGAACACCTAACTTATTTACCTTACCGAAAACATTCCTACGGACATTAATAATAGAACCATCAAAACTCTTCATCATCCCTCTTGTGTTTATCAGGGTGAATACCGAGACGAAAGATCGCACCTTCAACAGTGTTGCCTAGCTCAAATCTAGCAATCTTTATGGCCTGAACAACCGTAGCTGCGCCAACGATCGAGCCGATAAAGTATTTGAGCATCCAACTGAGCGGGTGCATTAGTCACGCTTCTTACGGCTGAGTAGACCAGCGAAGGCTCCACCAATAGTATCCCTGATGGTCTGTGACAGGGAGCCAGCAGCTTCAAGCGCAGG
>VTLG01012867.1_pt1 | contig 37958 bp, 60 predicted proteins | sample 4694571 | NCBI WGS metagenome assembly VTLG01 (sample SAMN12604809, study PRJNA352737) | marine metagenome | biome: ENVO:00000447; feature: ENVO:00000209|ENVO:00000569|ENVO:01000036; material: ENVO:00002151; isolation source: viral sequences binned using virsorter ...
CTAGCGAGTCTACGCTTCTTAATTTCATCACTGACGGCTTTATCTAGTTTGTCATCTAAACTATATTCTTTAAATGTTTTCACCAGTCTGCCCTGTCTCCGCCACCTTTCCATTCTATTCTTGCATCGGAAGCTTCTTCGATAGCATCTAAGAACCCTTGTAACATATATGGCAATTTCTGTGGTCTTCTCATAAACTTATGTGCATAGTCTTCATAAATCTGAGCTAATTTATCTTTATCTCGCTGAGGCGCTGAATCAATACAATCTCGTAGTGCATCAATTAGTTTATCAGAAGCCTTGGATTCGTGTAATTTTTCTTTTTCATTCATGAAAATAGGTCTCATTTAATTCCTTTCTTATCCTGGGAGTTTTGCTGGAGCAACTTTCTCAGGATTTACAAAGTCCTGAACATGTTGTGGTCCCTTGCCATCTACGCCGGTAACATGTTTTAGTGGTGGCTGATCATCTTGTTTTTCGTGATTATACAAATCCTTCATACTTTTTATTAAACTTTTTAAATCAGGACCTGTACCATAATATTCTTTCCTCTCTTTTCCCATGAGTTTCTTGTTAATGGTAACAATATATTCTTTTCGTTTAGCCATTGCTTTAATGATTGAAGGCCTATTCTTTTTATCAGCTAATGTTGGATTATGAAAAGCCTTCGTCCATTTTTTATTAAAACCTTCTGGGTCTCTTTCATAGTTGCCCAGTCCAAAATTGTATCCAATATCTCCAGCATCATCACCACCCCATCTCCATTTAGAGATCATGTATGGTTGAATATATCCGTCAACTCCACCAACCTGATTGGTTGCCATAACAACAAAACACCATGGGTCTTGCATCATCTTTTTTTGTTTAGATGAAGATTTTACTTTTGTACGTTCCCATTCCGGATCTCCTTGATCCACAAACGGTTTGGTAAAGTTCCCTTCAACAACCCCGCCTATTTTACCTTCTGATAAGCCATCCTGAAACATAGATGTACCGTGAATCTGGAAGGGTAAATTTGTTTTATAATTTTTCATTGGTCCCAATCCTTTTCTGCAGTGAAATTTATTCTACTAAATTCCATTCTGTTAACTAGTTTTAAACCTTTTTGATTATCAAAAGTATCAATAGCTACAAAACCTTCTGGTTTAGTTACTTTATATCCGCTTGGTGTTCTTATAAAGGTGTTTGTTATACCTTTGACTTCTTCTAACTTCTCAACTATAAAAAGTTTTATATTATTTATTAATGACATTAATCGAAATATGATCTCTATTTGATCCATAGAACCATTTAAAGTTTTCATATACCCATCAACAGTCATTTGTTTTCTTTGCCTACCTCTTTCAGACTTTAACTTCCCAACTTCTTTCTGCATTTTATTCTCAATCCATTTAACACAATCTTTAGCCGACCTCTTATAATTATCAACAAATTCACCTTCTCTAACTTTTGTATTCATAAAGGTTTTAATATGTGTTCTGATAATATTATCTTTTGATATATTATCAAGGAATCTTCCATTAACCTTATTAAAATCTTTTCCTAACTCAGAAAGCATTCTGGTTACTTTAGTAGTGTCTGCTCTAGTAAATGTTGCGGAGCCACTTAAATCAGTAAAATCAGCATTTACTGCCCAAACATCTTTATGAGAAGACCACAAATTTATATCTGCGCCAAATTCAGCTTTAAGATCGGTTAAGTCATCTGCACCGGCTGTTCTGTATGTTGTATGAAAAACAATCCCGACTTGAGCTTCAATGATTTTCTTAGCTAGTTCAGTATTTAATGGAACTGCGTATGTTATAGTATTAGGTGTAAATGTAATACTCTTTTCATCATCTATTGTTTTAATTTTTTTATCTTTATTCTCAGTCCAAAGAACATCTCCTTGAAAAATATTACCTGGAATTTTTAATTTGGGCAAATGTTCTAATAAAGCTGACATCTTAGAATGAAGAGGGCCGCCACTGAAATGTTCATCTACATCTGATTGAGTAAAACATGGTCGTCTCATTGATTTATAATCAACAAAGAATTTTCCATTAGGATGTATGCCAGCACATATAGCTGGTGCTCCATCCCATTTTACTGTAACATTAACGGCTTCTTTATTATTACCCGCTAACATATCTCTAAGAGATCTTAAGAAATTAATAGCACCTCTAGTACCATTAACTCCTCCATTCAACACCTCATCTTCGAGATGTTCCATATGAAGATTCTTACCCGATGCTTCTGCTAGAAATTGTTTATAAGATTTCATTTATTGCTCGCAGCCCAATCTAAAAATCTATCTAATCCATCCCGAATTGATTTTTTATCTTCTTTGGGTAATACTTTATCATTTAATCTACTCAAAGAATTTTTTTCGTATTTGTCTAGAGCATTAATCATTTTCACTTTATCTTTATTCGTTCTAACAGAACGAATTTTAGTAATATCGTATAATTTGTCAACTACAGCTTTTGAAGCTCCTGGAAGTTTTGCTTTTGTATAAGTTTTAATAGCTGTGATGTAAGGCGCTATCTCTGCTCTTGATCTAATATCTTTGATATCTAACGTAGGTGTAATTTTATTATATTTTGCTACAGACAATCTCGGTACATATTGTTCATATCCCATAAACTTCCATGATACATCCCAATCATAATCAAATGGTCCATTATTTCCTTTTTGTAGATCATAAAATTTTTGACTATCTTGAACAACACCCGCAATTAAAGTTTTTGGATCAAATAAAAATAAAACATTATGTCCTTCTTTTTTAGCATAAGCATCTACACCATTTGCGACCCAAGTGTGCATGAAATCATTAACGTTTGTTTTACCTTGCTTAACGCAATTGAATTTAATATTCCCCGGATTCCCTTGGCATTTTTCACAAATAGTATCCCACATACTATTAATAGCAGCATCCGACATTTTCTTTGGAGCTTCATAAAGCATTATGGAAGCTTCATTTAATGAAGCGGCTAATTTTTCTGCAAGAGCTGATCCTTTGAATCCTTGTTTTTTACCTAACCCTATTTCATCTAAATCTTTATCTGGTAATCCTGCGTTAATACAAGTTTCTTTAAAATAAGCGAATCCGTCTCTGAAACCAGCCCATTTTCCCCAACCGGCACCGGCTGATCCTGCTTTTTTCATTTCAATCATCATCTTTTCATTTGGCCAATAAACATCACCGCCCGTTCCTTTTTCTCCGCCTTTAGATCCGCCAGGATGACATAATATAAGTGCCATCTCTCCACCACCCACAGCGCGCCCACCCATTTGTGGCTCCCATGACCAAAACCATTTGTAAATTTTATCAAGAACAATTTTAGATCCACCCTTAGCAGAAATATATGAGGAATCATCCATGGTAATAAATTTTTTCGAAGCATCATCCATTAATCCTTTTGTATTAATGGCTTGGCCGTTCTGCATTTGTTTAATTAAAGCTATTCCATATCCAGGTTCATCTGTACTATCTAATATTTTTTGATATAATTGATCCGAAGCAATAGCCGCTTTAGAATCTGAATCCGGATCCATACCGTGATCTTTAAATAACTCTCTACAAGACTCTCTGAGTAAAGGAGCACTAATAGATTGATAAATCGCTTTAACTCTATCTTTATCCATTTTTTGCATTCGCGGTAACATATTCTTAATCCTTTCATAATATTCTTTATCTTCGTTTAGATCAACGAATTTTTCAATATATTCTTGGATCAGCTCTATCATTTCACTGATTCGCTGATTCTCTTTAATATGTTCTATGGCAACAAGTGTCCTGAATTTTTTCAAAGCAATTTTCCTTTTACAATGTTTTCATTGGGTTTTTGGTTAAGTCCGGATTCTTAGAACCTTTTGTAAAAGTATCCATGGTCTGTTGAATTTCTTTGGCTAGGTCTTTAATTACTTTAGCATGGTCACTATTCATTTCAGCATTCTTTCGAGCCCATTTTGCAATTCTATTTGCGCGTTTTGCAACCTCTTCCATGCTTTTCACAGCTAATTGACTTATGATTACTTTTTCTAAAACTTCCTTAGCCGAGCCGTGTAGATCTTGTACTTTTTGCATAGTTACCCCTCAAAATAGTTTTATAATCTTATTTATTGTTTTTAAGATAACTGTATTTCTTTCTTGCTTGAGATCGCATTTTATTAGCTATCTTATTATCTATTGTAGCATACCTTGCATACGAATCGCAAGTTTTTTCTTCTTTATTATAAAGAAACATATCAAAGGCGAGTTCAGAACTATACGCATCTATCTCAAATGGGCTTGAAAAATAATCATTATCTTTTTTCTTTTTGCCGTCATCTAATTGTAAAGAATGTGTTAATTCATGAATGAAAGTGAGGGTAAGTTGTTGTTTATAGTTTTCCCAAGCATCTTCCGGAACGGATAGTTGTTGCGTATAAAATTCTGGTGATAAGTTAATTGTTATTTCTAATTCAGATTCTGAAATATGTTCTTCGGGAACATTAGCGGCTCCATCAAAGGTCATTTCATATAAAGCATGGCTTCTATCTTTTCGTATATTAACATAGCAAGAAAAATCTAATTCATTTTCTAATATTTCTTCCATTCTATTAGCACATCCATGCCAATGAGAAATTGGTTTCCGAAAACCGAATTTCAACGTATTATAAGAATCCTTAAATTCTTTAAAGGCTTCGTCTATACATCCTAATGAACTTTTAACAAAATCTAAATCATTCATATTGAAATGTTCCGAAATCTGCTTTATTCCGCATTCTATTACCTGTTGATACATCAAACAATGGTTCATCATTTTGTCCACTATCTGCTATATCCTCTTGAGCTTTTTGTTCTACATCATAAAGTCTCATTTTACTTCTATCTACTCCAACAATAAACTTTCTATATGATGTAGGATCATTATATCTGTTTTTTAATTGTTTTACAAGCATTTGATTTAATTCTTCCATTTCTTCAGAGGATATAAGTGCAAACATAAAATCAGCTGTTGCTGGTAAACCAAAACTCTCAGAAGTATCTTCCAATCCAATATCAGTACTTGTAAAACCTGTTCTAGTTGTTTGAGTTGCAGATACAATTGGAACATCATGTTCTACTGCTAATCCTCTTAATTCTTCGGCAATGGATTTAATATATGTGTATGAATTAACATTTGCGCCGGCTCTTATTCTGGACGAAGTACAAATATTTAAATAATCTATGAATATTATATCAGGAACAAAATTACGTTTCAACTTTAATTCTCCCAATAAATTTTTAAAATGCATTGCGCTCGCAGATGCGGTGGGATATTCCTTAATGATTATTTTACCTTTGGTTTTCCCTTTGAGCTTTTCTATTTTCTTTTTATACATATCTCTGGGAATTTCTTCTAATTGGCTAATGGGAATATCCAAAAGATTCGCATCTATTCTTTCAGCGATCCTTTCTTCAGCCATCTCTAATGTAACATATAATACATTTTTATTAACAGAAAGAGCTGCAGCTGCCTGATGGCACATGAATAACGATTTACCTACTCCAGTACCCGCTAAACATATATTTAAAGTTTTCTTTGGTAAACCACCTTTCGTAATTTTATTAAACATCTCTAAATCAAATTCAAGCTTTTCTTCTATTCTATGATAAAAGTCAAATCTGTTTTCTGCATCTTCAATAAAATCGTGACCGATGTGAGGATCAAAAGAAACAGCTAAGGCATCTGATAAAACAGTTGGGATTGCTCCTTTAGATAAATGCGTCTTTTCATTTCCTTCAAGAATTGATATAGCATTTACTACAGCATTATATATTGCTTTATCTTGACAAAATGTTTCTGATTGTTCTACAAGCCAAGGAGTAATATCTGTACTTTCTGGCTTATTTAAAGAATTGATTATCTCACTAGATTTAGTATACTCGCTCTCATGTATTCCATCTAACTGATCTAGATCTATTGATAAACTTTGTTTGGTGGGTAGGTCGTTATGCTTTAAAATATATTCTTGGATTAATTTAAAAACCAACTTTTCAGATGGATCTTCAAAATATTCATCCTTAACGTAAGGGACAACTTTACGTGAATAATTTTCATTATGTATTAAATGTGAGAGTATCAGTCTCTCTATCCTCTCCAATGATGCCGTCATTAGTTTTAATCTCCTTCTGTTCTTCTTTTAATGTTTCGAGGTGTCTGTCCCATAATAATTTAACTAAAATTTCTCCGATCATATATTCAAATTTTTCTCCTTCTTCATCGGAATGTTCCACATCTTGTAATTCTGGTGGAACCGTAACAATATCGTATTCATATTTTGCGGTACTTTCTCCTTCATAATCCGGAGGAGCGATTTGAAATTTTCCATATTTTATAACAGTTCCTTCAAAAGGGCCAGTGTTTAATTGCACACACATTTGTGAAACATCTTCTGGATGTTCTGGATGAGGAACTAAAGAATAATAACTATTAATTCTATCATAATCTTCTTTTGTTAACTCATTTATTCCAGCACTCATTCTTCCTCCGGATCATACCATTGCATTGTTTCTTCTTCTCCTGTCCATCTGGCAGAAACTATTGGGTAAATGTTCCAAGCCCTAAGAACTGATTCTTCACCGCCACGACGTAATATTTTTGTTCCATCTTCCATCGTTAATTCTACTACTTTAACTTTCTTCACTATCATTTTCAGATTCTTCCAATTCTTCTATTCCCATTTCACCATATAAAAATTCTTTCCCTGCAGCTTCATCTATTTGATCAAGAATCTCTTTTGTAAAATATTTTGTGGGATTTTTTAAAATAGATTTTAAAAATACTTTTTCTCCATCCGGCATTTCTAATCTAGTAGACACTTTTTTAAATATACCATATTTTTCTGCTAGTTCTGCTAATCCATAATATCTGTTTAATCCTTCTTTAAATGTAAGAAGAACGTCTACCATTTTATGTTCTTTTGTAAGTCTTGATTTATAAGTTCTGCAATGAACAATATTACCGATTACTTCAGTTCCATCTTTTTCTTTTTTCTTAGAAAGAAATATAATAGAGGAAGCAGCATAATGTAATCCAGTTCCTCCTCCCATAATTTTTTGAGGAAATAACGTTCCTATCTGATCATACGTGTGATTAGTAACCACGAGAGGAACTTTTGCTTTACCACCCAACAAGGTGAGAACTCTAAATGTTCCTTTGACCATTTGAGCTCTGGTCATATCCCTCGTATCTTTCCCTTCGCCAATATCTTCCATCTCTTTAGTGGTAGATAAATTACCTAATGAATCAAGACACAACATCATTGGAGGTCGATTTTTTTCAGGTTCTTCCAAATGCTTTTCTAAAATTTTAGTCGCCTGTGTTCTAAATTCTTGAACAGTTGCAACAGGTAGAATAATCATTCTTGTAGAATCGATTCCTCTTGATTCTATCATCTCTTTTGTTAAAGCAGATTCGCTTTCAAAATATATAACGCCACCAGTAGGATTATCTGAAAGAAACTGTCTGACACAACCCAAGACAAAGAAAGTTTTTCCTGTAGAACTTTCACCAGCGAATGCGGTGATTTTATTTGAAGGTAATCCACCATAGATGCTCCCAGATAATAATCCATTTAATATATACGAACCAGTATCAATAAAACTTTCTACATCTCCTGCCTCAACACCATCACTTACTTTTGAACCAAATTCATTTTTGGCTACCTGTAACATTTCTCCAAAATAATCACTCATTATCACCTTTCACTTAATCATTATATAAACTTCTATTATAATATAAACAAATAAATTAATCAAGTCTTTTTAACGTCAATTTTTCCTGAGGAAGGATCATATGAAACTTTTACAGTAAATTCTATTGGCAAAACTGATCCATCAGCTTTAATAATAGGCAATTTTCCTTCTACTGCACCTTTAAGTGCTTCTTTCGCATTTTTAAATGCATGTGCGGGATCTTTTTTTATAATTTCATCTAATTGTTTTTTTGTATCTTTTGGTAGGACATCATCTATCATTTTATCCACATGTTCTTTCGCTAAGTCTGTGGCTTTGTCAACTACTAATCCAGAAATGACATGAAATAATCCAATTACTATGGGAGCCATAATATTCCTTTTTTCGATTTTAAATAATAAAAAGGGAGCCGAAGCTCCCTTTTACATGGTCAAGTTACTTGGAATAAATTCCCCAGAGCACCCATATTGCGACTAGTCCAACTAGTCCTTCACTTCCTAGTGATTTTACGAGTGTAACAACTGAACCCACGATATCAATTCCGATGAATGGCACTGCTGCTCCAAAAATGATCTGGAGAACCACACCAAGGGCAATAACTGCTAAACCAAGTTCTGTGACGGATTTAATCCATCCAAGTACGGTATCTAACATTAAACTCCTTTTAGATATGGTTATACTTGTTTATTTGTTAGGCGCATTCCACCAAGATTCCCATGGAAATATTATCCATAGTTTATTAGTATCTTTGGCTTCTTCCCTAACGTAGTAATGAGGTTTAAAATCCACCTCATTGTTCCACCAGAGTGATGCAAATCTTACGTCACACTGAAGTTGTAAAGGCATATTCTCTCGTGGCCCTTTGATATGTTTTGATATACGTTCAAATGTTTCACCACTGTCACATATATCATCTAGTATTAACACTCTCTTATCTGTCTTCCGTGGCAGATAATCTTCCCATTCAGGAAAATCTCGGAGAGCGCTTTTCACAGGCTTAAATGGCTTCTTTAGCCAATGAGACATCATAACGCCGGGCGTTAATCCACCTCGGCTCAAGCCTACAATAACATCGGGCTTGAAATTATCCAATACAATATCACGACAGAGTTGATTTACATCTAAACACATATCCTGCCAGCTATACCATAATATGTTCATATCTTTCATAACGAATAACCTTATTACATATTTATCATATAAAAAAGGCTTCCAAAGAGCTTTTCTTCTCCGGAGACCAGCCAATTACTTTTAATATTTCATTCAAAGGTCCCCTGAATGACTTTTCAAATTGCTTATCATAATCGATGTAATCATGTAATCCAAATTCTTCAGGCAGACCTTCCATCATAGCTATAACGCTATCCCTGATAGGATTTGGTTGTTTTAAATAAACAAATTTGATTTTCTCACCCTCTTGAATAAAAGGATGTTTATTATGTAATTTCTTTTCTTTCAAATAATGATTATATAAACGAGTCGCTTTTACATGTACAGGTGTTCCTTTAGCATATAAATTTGTTCCTCCATTATATTTTTCAATTCCTTTAACAGATCTAGGAAAGGCAATATTTTCGATAGGTTCTTTTTCAAACTGTTCTCTAAAATCTGCAATAAATTCTTGTATAGCAGTTTCATCTTTATTGATAATAATATCAAAAGATTTTTTCAACTTATCTCTACAAGACGTTGGTGTTGAAGATTTAACAGATTCAATACCCATAACTTTAAGTCGAGGATTAGTATATCTTACTCCCTCATTATCATGCACGTTGAGAATATAATGTTTCTTACCTGTCCAAATACCCTTATCAGCAAGACATTCTCTTTTCATAAACATCTTCTGATCAAATGCATTCATATACTCTGCAAGATCAGAATATCCTTTATCAATTACATCTTGAAGTTTTTCTTCACATGCCTTATCTAGAAAATTAATAACTTTTGTTACGTCTGGTTTTTCCGGGAATACTTTATTTACTAATTTCTCCAAAGTAATATAGAGGGAGTCAGTATCCGATGCAAGAACATAATCATCTTCTTCTGTCTCCATAACTTGATTAAGATAATCATTGACCACAGTTTCTGCCCAACGAATACTGAGCTGCCCTCCTAATGTAATTGCCTCAGAAATTCTTAAATCATAAAATCTAAAATATGGATTACCGAAAGCTCCATAAACACTATTAAGCATTAACTTCATAGCAGTCTGCTTATTACCAAACGAATCTGCTTCCTTTTTTAATTTTTCTATTTCATCCGGGTCAGTTGCTTTCTCTAATTTCTTCTTAGCTTCAATCATCTTCTCTTTAAAGACAACACGATTGTCATATTTCTCTTGCATCAATCTAGGTAGAAACCCTTGAATATCTTTTCTGAATCCCTGACCATTAGGTGCAATGACAATATCTTTATCATAATATTTGTTTAAATCAACTTGCTTATTCAATAAAGAATCGACTCGACATTGCTCTGTAACACCTGTTAAAATCGTATCAGGGCTAACATTGTATTGCATGATTAAATGAGGATATAGACTATTTAAATCAAAGCTAACGACCCAATTATGCAATCCCGCTTGTACTTCTTTTACATATGCACCAGTGTAAGCATGATTTTTTGTATTGTCTTTTTTAGGTGGAACTACTATATTTCTGTTCATGAGATCGTTCGCGAGAATTACTTCCCACATCATAACCATTCCAAATGTATCTTGATAGTTTACCTTTGCTTCATAAGCTAGGGCAACTACCATCTCTATCAATTTTTTCTTTTCTTCTAATCGATCTACAAGCTGAGCATCTTTAATATTATAATCAATAAACAATTGATAATTTTCTTTATACAATGTATAGAGATTTCCATATTCTTCAAAAGATAATTTCTTTTCACCCAATTCAACTGAAGCAATATAATCTAATCTATAACTTTCTGCCGGTGGAGAATTTCTTCTGTATACGTCAATATAATCAATTACAGCTATTCCTATAAGATCATGAAAGATTGTTTCTCTACCTCTAAAGGTCGTTGATCGCTCATTAACTAATCTCCAAGGCGATAATTTTTTAACTACTTTTTTATCAAATAATCTAGAGATTCTATTAACCAAATAAGGAATATCAAATCCTTGAATATTCCATCCTGTAACAATATCCGGTGCTAACTTTTCCCAAAAAGAAAGAAATTCTTGAATCAAATGATTCTCATCTGCGCATTGAAAATATTCAACTTCTGGATTTGTATTATTATATTCACCACATCCAAATACATAATATTTTTTATTTGCTCCAACGGTTATGGCTTGAATTTCTTCTACTGCTGAAATTGGATCTGGAAATCCATGTTCTGATGCAACCTCTATATCAATACTCGCAACACATAATTGAGAATAGTCATAATCAATTCCTCTATCTTTAGGAAACTCATCGTAAATATAACTATACCTCCAAGCAGTCATTCCATAAATTTGGAAATTTTCTACTCCATCATACTTACGAATAAATTCTCTTGTCTCTTTAATAGTTCCTGGTTTCACAGGAGCCAGAGATTTTCCATCAATAGTTTTATATTTTGATTTTTCTTTGGTGGGGATAAAAACCGTGGGACGATATTCAATACGATCATCAAACCGTTGACCGTTTTCATACCCTCTCACTAGAACATGGTCACCTATTTGGTGGACATTTGTATAAAATTTCATTTATCAAAATAGTTATAATGTACCTTGTGGCCATAAGATTCTAATTTCTTATAGACCCATAATATATGATCGTCGACCCAGCTTCTGGTCATCCATGCTCCGATAAAATACAAAAATTGAAGATATATTAATAGTGGCATTATCTTTATATACTTCATTGAATTAATCCGGTCTTGTATACTGTTTTTCCTTTTATTCTTAAAGCAGTGTTTATCTTTCCGCGATTTTGTCCATCTGTCCTATAAGAACAATGAACCCATCCACTGCTCGGCTCACCTTGTGTATAAAATTCTAAAATTAATTGGTCAAATTCTAAATTGTCTCTACACCAACAGGCTAATTTATAATTGCCTATTCTGGAACTTTCAAAGTCCGCTGCTTCTCCTTTACAATGCTGACTAGTCTTAGATCCTCCAACTGCTTTATTCAAAGGTAGTCCTCTATATCCACTATTAACTCGAATTGGTCCGAATTGATCTCTTACTGGTTGTAAAATGTGATTTGCGACATTTACGAGATTAACTAATGTTTGTGCGGAATCAGGCATATTACTTATTCCTAATCTTTCCGCGGTCGAACTCTTCACAAGTTCAGGGAGAGTAAAATTTTGTGCTACTCTAATATCTTCATCTGTATTTAATAAATCAATCATAATAATAATCCTAAAGAGGGTTTGTTAACATACTCTAATATCATATTTATAACGCACCCTCTAAAGGGTTTACGAAATTACTTCGTAACAATAGGAATCTGTTTCGCTTTCTTTTCCTCAGGAATAATTTTTTCTAAGGAAATTGATAGCATTCCGCTTTCTAATTTAGCGTCATTAACTATCATGTCATCAGCGAGTGTCCAAGACCTCTTGAAAGAGCGCCTGGCGATTCCCTGATGAAGAAATTCTTCTTCAGATTTATCTGTTTGACTGGAAACAGTCAAAGTTCCATCTTCAACATGAACCGAAAGATCCTTTTCGGATAATCCCGCAACAGCGAGTTCAAGAGTATAATGTTCTCCATCTCTTTTGAGATTATAAGGTGGATATCCCGAGCCTTGCTGGGCTGTGGTAACCTCAAAAAATCTATCAAATAGAGTATCAAACCCTACTGATCGACCAAATGCTTGTTCTAACTGTTTTTGGGTGGGAAACATGGAAAGTGCGTTAGTTGTTAACATAGTCCTCCTTCTTTAAGCAAAGACGTTAATAAAAAACATTAAGAACCCTTACGCAAGCAATTCTTAATGGTATGTTAAGGAGAAGATCAATCTCTCCAACCCTCTCCTGCTAAGAAATGTTCAAACCTGTGTTTGAACACAATCCATAATAAATGTATTATGGAATTGGCACTATATGCTCCGACTTCGTCGAACTCTGTAGTGCCTTTTTCGGGATCAGTTAAAACTTCTTCATATACTTCTAAGTCGAAACTGTGCCCGACAACTTTAAATTTACTCATACACCAGTACTCCCAAAACCACCTTCGCGGTTGGTTTTTTGTTCGGGAGGTGAACTAATTTCTTCTATATTATAACTTAAATCTCTAATTAATTCACCCTGTGCAATTCGATCATTATTATTTATAACGATTGTCTGAATATCTGATAAATTTATTACTGGGATCATTAATGGATCAGTATAATCAGAATCAACTACTCCTTCGCAATTAATAAAACTTAATCCTTTTTTAATTGCATTGCCAGATCTCGGATGTATTCTTACCGAATGTCCTGCTGGAATATCTAAAATTAATCCCGTTGGTACCAAGACCCTTTGAAAAGGGTGTATTGTAATATTAGAATCGTGTCTTTTAATAAAACCTTTTCGATCATCGCTCCAAAGATCATAGCCCAATTCTGACGTATAATATGCACATATATCAAAACATGCAGAACCGCGGGTTGAAAATGTTGGGAGTTTTACATCAGAATATAGTTTATGAGCCCTCAAATTTAGTGTCGTCATTCTTTTTATTACCTATATTATATTTCGCCACAAGTTCCCATTCATCTTTCTTTTTGAAAGATATAATCTTTAATTGATTAATCGGAACCACATTATCTTCATCGATTTTATTACTATCGACTTTTTCAATTAAATCCCATTCAGCTAATAAATTAACTATAGTATTTCTTCTCGCTGCATCATTGTCCGAAAAGTTGGAAGGTTTACCATCCAACATAAACAATTCTTTAAAATGAACAATATAGTATCTGGCTTGCTTATGTAGAATATGACAGGACTGATATAAGATCTTGTCTTTCTTGGAAGCTACACCAATTCTTGTTAATGTTTCTTTTACTTTTAAAAAATCATCGGGCTGTTTTAACTTGATTTCAACGAGAGAATCTATCTCTACGCTCATTGTTCTCCTTCAAACCACCTGTAAATAATTCTTGCCTAAGAGTATTCAAATCCTTCTCACTGAAAATATCAACAACCTCTCTCGCTTTCTGAAGGCTGTATCCATAATATTCAACAATAAGATCTATGGCTTCATACTTCTCAGCTTTTAACCATCGACCAAATCTATTCTTGGGTCTGATAATATTTAGCAAATAGTGGTATTGAAGCTTATTATCCAGGTGTGTTCTGACGTTCATTTCATTGGCTTGAAGGATAGTATCGAAATTAAAACTTAAAGATCGATTAACAAGGAACGGCTTATATTCATTCTCTAATTGATTATCTATATCGTCTTTCAATAAATCTTTTTTCTTATAATTAATATCATTTACAAAATCGAATGGGTTCATTGCCATTGTCCTTCTATCATGATCTCAATTAAACATGCTGTAAGATTTATATCCTGGTCCGCTGCAAAGGCACTCTTATATTGATAATCTGCTAATAATAATATTATTGGTGGTAATCCTACCGGTGTCAAATGTTCGTGCAAATTATCATATAATTTTCTATATATTGTTCTTGCATCTGTGTGGCTTGTATCTACAACCCATTTACGAACCTTCGTAAAGTTCTTTTCTTTTAATGCGTTAATAAGCATACTAAAATCAGAATCTGAGAGTAGGCTGAGAATGCCGCTATCAATCTGACCGCTAGTACTATAACGCTGTAATTCATTTAATGTTCTTCTAAAATCTGGATAATATTTCATAATGAGTTCAACAACAACTTTTTCATTGAACTCGACTTTATTCTCATTAAGAATTATAATAATTCTTTCTAATAGCTGTTGAGCTATTTTAGGAGATTCTTTCTTATCTACTTTAAATTCTATTACCGAACATCGAGAATGAATAGGATCGATAATTCGATTAAGATAATTACATGTAAAAATAAAACTACAATTATCTGCAAACCTTTCAATGAACCCCCTCATTGCAGGCTGTGTTGATTGTGGATTTAAATAGTCCGCTTCGTCTATAATAACAACTTTACGACCACCAATTAAAGAAACACTACTACAATAATTCTCTAATTTAACTCTCAATAAATCAATGCCGGATTCTTGAGAACCATTAATAACCAAATAATCTAATCCAATCTCTTTACACATTGCTTTCGCAATTGTGGTCTTACCCATTCCAGGCCCTCCGCATAGGAGAAGATTCGGAATATTTCCTGAGCTTACATAAGATTCAAATGGTTCTTTCAATTGGTCTGGTAGAATACATTCTGAAACTTTTTGTGGTCTATATTTTTCTACCCATAATATATTATCTGCCATCACGCCTGTTCGGTTGCTATCCAATATTGAAGATCTTTATCACAATTTCTAAAATGTCCGAGACCCTTGTTTGATATTTTTACATCATAAGATCCTTTCATCATTTTAAGATTTTCTATCTTAAAAATCATTTTAAAATCAGAATCTGTGTTTCCTAATTCAACTGCATAACTGTCAACAGAAGTTTTAGAATCGATTGCTTGTAATTTAATCTTTCCTTCAGATGCCACAACTGCGATCTCAGGGAGACTCATAACTGATGCTGCCCTCATAATAGATATAAGATATTTTTCTTCTAATTTAAACGAAGCATCTTCAGAAGGCAACTCAATATCCTTTGCGAGAATCTTTCTTTCATTTTCGAATAAAGACATATTTGCAAATTGATATTCGGCTACAGAATCACCAGCTGTGAAATTATTTGCATCAACGCTTGATTGAATCGTTATGGACTTTTCTTTAAATTCAAATCTAGGTTCAGAGAATAAAGACAGAACACCTAAAAACTTATTAAGATCATAGATTGCAAAGTCTTGTGGAAACTCTTGCTTCAAACCAGCTCTTGCCATTACATTTGTTTGCTCGCTGATTGTTTTAATTACATCGCCTTTTTCAATGACCAAGCTTTGATTGATTTCAGCAAAGTTTTTTAAATATTCAATGGTCTCATTATGTATAATCATTTTATCTCTATAGGTGGTTAGGACTCTTATGCTCCTCTGACGGTTGTTTAAGTTTCTTTTTAGACTCTTTTCGTTTTTCTTTAGCAAGAGCTCGTCTATCTTTCCTGCTCATTTCTTTTGACGCTAATTTCTTTTTTCGTTCTTCTAAAAATGGTCTACTCTCAGTATCATATCCATGTGCGGCAAATTCTAAAGCTCCCATATCAGGAAGATTTCCATTAAAAACATATGTTCCGATATGCTGCAATTTCATCCAAGGACATAGAAAAGTTTTAATACCTATCTTATGGCATAGTTGGCAGAACATATAATCTTCAGAAAGATATCGATCAGACCCTTCCGATTTACCCTCGCCCATCCATTGATCATTGTCAATAATGGTATCAAAGAAAGCATGAATATATCGAGAACCATCAAAATGATCTGATCGATTATGATCGGGTTTATAACGAAATTTAGGATAAGCCTTTGCAAATTCTTCTAGTGCTTCTCTTCGAATCATCATAAAGCCTGTTCCTATTTCCAAAGCTTCAACTGGTTCTGATAATGATATTGTTTGTGTTCCGCCAGTTGGATTAAACACAAAATCTCCAGTAAACTTTTCTAGAAGCATTGGATTTTCATCTGCCAATCCCTTATCAACTGCATTACGTACCTTTTCCCAAGCAATACACTTCTTGGGGTATATGCCCCCGACAATTGGTTTTGTTTCATCACATAATGCTGCTAATGTTAAAACATAATTTGGATCGTAACAAATATCTGCATCAATAAACATGAGATGTGTATAATCAGATCTTAGGAACTCATCGACACAATAATTTCGAGCTCTGGTAATTAATGATTCATTAAACAGATAAAAATATTTTAGATCGATTTGATATTTGGTAGCAGTAGTTGCTAAATCACAACAAGCCTTCGTATACATTCCAGAACACTGTCCTCCATACATAGGTGTTGCAACAAATATCTTTTTCTTTCTCAAGTCAGCAATAGGCACTTCAATTTGCATACATTCCTTTTTCTCATTAACAACAAATATACATTATCAACTAATTGTTGTAATTATAGCTGATAATGTATATAATGTCAAGGATTAAATTAGTAAAGTTCTTTTTTCTCGGAATCTGTTTCTTCGGTTTCACCTTCACCTTCTACTTTTTCTTCTTCTGGTGCGGCGCTAGGATCTACCTTTGTCCAAAGATCCATGAAACCTGTTTTGGTATCTTCATCGAAACGATTGATCGAATATTCGATCGCTTTTTCTTTGTTTCCGAAGATCATATAAGACGTAGCGATGTTTATTAAACGGCGTGTGGAAATTATTTCATCAATTCCACCATCAGCAAAAGTCCTACGAATAACATCTGTCCATTGACAAAGATGGTTAACGAAATCCGAATCATTGATTCCTTTATTCTCAAGAATTCTAGAAACGATTTTCTTTTCGATAGCCGCTGGTGGATAGTCTTGTTCGAACGTTATTGGAAAACGATCAAGGAAAGCTTCATTTAGAATATTTGCTCCTATGAATCTTCCATCATCATTACCTTTACCTTTTGTATTAGCAGTTGCAACGATGTTAAATCCTGATGCGGGTTTTACAAGACGATTAATCTTCTTCAAAAAGATATTTCCGCCTTCGAGCACGGGTTGAAGACACATAATTTTATTTGATGCTAAATCGATCTCATCTAAAAGCAATATCGCACCGCGTTCCATTGCAACAATAACTGGTCCGTCTTCCCAGATAGTTTCTCCGTCTTTCAAAACATAGTGGCCGAGAAGATCATCTTCATCTGTTTCAATAGTAATATTAACACGAATCAATTCGCGCTTTGTAGCTGCCGCTGCTTCAAAAACCTCTTTGGTTTTCCCCATTCCAGATAAACCTGTAATAAAAGATGGTACGAACATTCCAGACTTGAATATCTGAACCAATTCTTTAAAATATCCAGCTTTAATATAATTAGGGTCTTTATCCGGTACGAAAGAGATCGCTTCATCTACTTTCTTGATTGTGGTTTCGTGTTGGACAACCTTCACGTCTTTCAGTGCTTTAGGTTTACGAAATTTATCACCCCATTTTGCAGCTGGTATTGCCATATTTGTTCCGTAATTTGAAATTGAAAATTGATTTCGTCCTACTCTAAGTTTACCTAGGAAATTTTGATTTGGTTGTGGTAAATCACTATCATCAGCAATTTTATTCACTTGAGAACGATCTAAGACTGTGTTCTCACCATGTGCAGATTTCCATGCATCAATTAATTGTTCTCGATTTGCCATCATATAACCTCTCTCGCTATTATTATTTTAATATGTATATATTATAACTGATCTAACCCAAAATGGCAACACTTTTGTTTATCAATGATTTCAACGAGTTCCTTATAACCTACTGATTTCATTACGAAACAAAATTGCATTTATGCTACCTTTTCTGCAAAGCTTTGCAACATTATTCTCTTATCCAATTTACCTTTTTGAAACTTCGAGAACGCTTTTGCCAAAGTCGCGGTTGTATTTTTCTTCTCAGTATTCACTTTAATCTCATCTTCCATTAGGACGGAACTATGAGTTTTGATCACATAAAGTTCATCATAACCATGAGACTGAGCGATCAGATATCCAAGTCGATTGTATTGACTTCTTTGTTCTGTCCAATCTCTCCATCCGACAACGCGACCTGCATCATCAGGCGAAGATGTAAGAAAGAATCCTATAACATTCGAACCGGTTTTAAATTTAAAATAATTAAGAAAATTTTCTGTTTGCCTCATTCCGTGAACAGCTGTCCACTCAAAAACTTTCTTTGTTTCTCTATCAACTAATTTAATTTTACAATCAGTTGTGCTTATTCGTTCAGCCGCATCATAAGGATTTCCAGACTCTTCTGCTATCTTCATTTTCTCTTCGGAATAAAACCTGTGAGATGAATTTGATTCTCCATCTGAAAGAATAATTGTATTAACAATATCAAGATTATTTTCTCTTTGAAATCTTCTAACATTATCTGTACTGATCATAATCGCATCATTCAAAGGTGTTCCACAAAGTCTCTCTAGTGGGAATTTAATAAATCGACCTATCGTATTCCATTCCCAATGTGTTCTGCAATTCTTTTCACGAGCCCAAGAATTAAAAATTAAATATGGAATTGTGTCTTGTGGAACTCTTGCTCTGGAGTTTCCGTTTAATCGATTTCTAAATTGCGCTCTTTCTTTTTTCTCATCTAACCATGGTGCTTGTTGAAAATCTTTATCGCACCGTAAGATCGATAAAAGAAGATATTCGCGTTGTGTATTAAATTCCTTAGCAGACATTTTATGTGAAAATATTTCAACTAATTGAGTTGCAATATCACCTACTGCTAATGAATCAACTTCTGGTTTAAAAGGAAGACCAAATTCTTCTTCCACAGTTAGCGACCGTCCATTTTCAGTATAACTATAATCAACGAAAGCATATGCTTCGTGAGAGATATTACACTTCCTACAAAAGTCTATTAATTGAAATAACTGAATTAAAGTTGGCATTATTTTTTCACTCATTGAACCTGACCAATCCATTAGAAAATAAAGGCCATGATTCTTACCTTCAGGAACAATAGTAATCTTTTTAAATATATTATCAGAATATTTGTACTTATGAATATCTGAAAGTGATATAACACCCGAATTCGCTGTCTGTGATCTTTTATATTCAGCTGCTTTCTTTTTCATTTCGAATTCTTTGACGAGATAATTAACAACTGGTTTATTCTCTTTGTCAACATATTTCAAATATTCTTTCGCATATCCAAACATAAGATCACTTTCTCTTCCCCAATCTAAAGTAGTCATCTTTTGACTCACCAAATATTTTTCACGGTCTGCAAGAGCATTTTCAGATCTTTTCAAAAGTTCTTTATAACCCATAATTAAAGGTCTGCCACCCGGACCTTTATGTTTCAAATTAATTTTTGGTGAGGTATAATATTTTAAATCCAAAGCGTCTTCATGAACCAGTTCTTCTTCTTTCTCACGAAAAGTTTGATCGGTTATCGATTTTGGTTCTCTACCAGCTTTCCATGGATTATCGGCATGCCATTGATCATACCCACCGCCACTGCTTTCACCACCTTCAGATTCACTTTCTTCTTCTTTTTCATTAGAAGAATCTTCAGCTTTTGTTTCACCTTCGCTATTATCTTTTTCTTGTTCTCCTTCTTCAGATGATCCGCCTTCGTCATTTCCATCTGTATTATTTTCTGGTTGATCTGAATTATCGCATTTATCAACCGGGGAATCACAATCATTATCAGATTCTCGTTCATATGAATCTTGAAAATCTTCCCACTCATCTTCATCGTCCTCATCATATTCAACTGATTCTTCCATTGACATATCATCAGTACATGTCATCTGATCTTCTTCGTTCTCTTCAGCATAAGTCCAAAGTTCTTCAGCCAGCTTTTCAACATCTTCCCATGTTTCCAACTTTTCCATTTTCTCAATAAATGGTTTTTCGTCTTCAGTGAATTTAACATTCTCCAAAGGTCCGCCTTTGAAATGGATGTTGAGTTTATCGATGAGCGCTGCAGAATCTATATCAATATTATATTGCTTGAGACCGAAAAAATCTCTATCGTGAACCAATACTTTATATCCCTTGTGCATTGCTTTACCGGCACCAGCGAATTTCCTTTTGATTAATTTTTCAATCCTCGCATCTTCTACGATATTTAAAAATGCTTTATAGTTAGGACCTCTCTTCTCGATGACTCTGTGCCAACCTTCAGCTGGTGTATATAAGGCATGTCCTACTTCGTGACAAACAAATAAGTCATAAACATCACCTTCCATCTCTTTGAGAATTGGTAAAATTAATGTTCTGGATGTTGGATTGAATCCTGCGGTAGGAACTTTAGCATGGCGAACATTAATGTTCTCCGATGCCATCAGTCTTGCTAAAATACTTTTTTGTTCTTTCAGTTGATCGTACATTATACACTCAATAATTCAGTTACGGGTTCTGTGATCACAATTCTACCACCTGTCTTATAATGTTTGATGGCATCTTGGATCTGTTCGTCATATGGAACGATGACCTCTGTACAGCATAGCTTCTTGTCTCCGAAGCAGCTTTCATAATATACATACAATTTACACATAATCTCTCTCGTTTCTGGTTGGCAAAAATTCTCTCATTCTTTATATATATTATATCACAAATAGCCCAAAATGTCAACACTTTTGTTTATCAATGATTTCAACGAGTTACATATATCATATTGAAATCATTGATGAAAAAAGATTATCAATAATATCAACGCGATACAAATAGGATGTTGAAATCATTAAGGATCTTTTTTTATAAATAATCCAATTGTGGAATTTATTTAACACTTTTTCATGGAAAGGAGCAAACTGACTAGTCTAATCACACCGACTGATTTTGACAATGTCGTCGTTAGTCTCCGTGATTTTTTTCATTCCCGAGGTTTTCTCGAAGTTCATACCCAAAACAGATTATCCATATTAGCTGCATGCGAAGATCCCACAACTGTCGCAACATATAATTATAATGATATCATATGGCCACTTCCTCAAACTGGTCAAATGTGGCTCGAATACGAATTACTCAACAATCCGGATCTACCAGGTTGTTTCTGTGTTTCAACATCTTATAGACAAGAACCAAACATAGTCGAAGGAAGACACGAAGTTATCTTTCCTATGTTTGAATTTGAAGCACCAGGTAATTTTCGAGACTTGTTACATATGGAAAGAGATCTGATTAAGCATTTGGGTTTGATAGGAGAAGTCGGGGGCATTGCTGGACCGTTTCCTGAAAAGGATTATCGCCAGTGGTGTTCAGAATTTAATTGCGAAGAATTAGACCACGAGCACGAACAGATGATATCTGATTCACATCCCACCGGAGTAGGATTTATAACTCGATTTCCTTATTCCACATCCCCCTTTTGGAATATGAAAAAAGAAGGCAATGTAGCCAACAAATGTGATGTTATTATAGGAGGAATGGAAACAATTGGATCTGCAGAAAGATCTGCCGATGTAGAGGAAATGAGAGAATTATTCTACACTATTTCTGACGGAGGATATGCTAAATTATTATTTAAATTATTTGGCGAAGAGAGAGTAGAAAAAGAATTGGAAGAATTTTTAAGTTATAAATTTTTTCCAAGATACGGTGGTGGAATTGGACTAACCAGACTCATCAGTGCATTGAAAAATTAAACAGAGGGATGCTACTCTGGGGTGGCGAAACAGGAAGACGCGGTACGTTGTTTGCGTATTATCTTTGATTGATCGATCAAATCTAGATCAAAGATGTGTTGGTTCGAATCCAACCCCCAGAGCCATTTTGTAAAATTATATTTATAATATTAAAATCTAGAAACAAATCTCGCAATAACCTGACAAAATGGTAGTAAAGCAATTGCCATCATTGCATTTACACCCGTATGTACTAGTGCTATTTGTTTTGTTATTCCTTGTGGCATACCGTCACTCACCATTATACCTGCTAACCATATAGTGCCTGTCGTTCCTAGGTTCGCTCCTAGTACAGCAGCAATCGCACTTGGAAGTGGTAATGCGCCTGAAGCAACGAGTCCGATAATTGCAGTTGTAGAAAGTGATGAAGATTGCCAGAGGAGGGTACATGCTATTGCTCCAAAAAACATAAAATAAGGATTATGAATAAAATATTCTAGATGTTCTAATTTGCCCATTGATTTCATTCCACCTGAGAACATTTTTAAACCAATGTAAAAAATTACTAGACCTAACAAGGTCTGAAAAATGGGGTTGTTGAATTCCATAAAATTTCCTTTCTTATATTTCCAGCTATCGTAAAGTATTCTATAATTCTTTTTCAAGAGCCTCCTTCAATTTATTGTTGCCTAAAATATATTCAAACAAAACTTCTCGTTGTGATTCTTCTCCTAAATGTCCTTTATATTTTTTATACTCGTGAAAGACTAACCTTTTAGAATCCTCTGAACTCAAGCCACGAGTTATGGTCCAATGTTCGGTCAACCAATCGTATATTGTTTTAGACCAATCAACTTTGTTATTAAGATTCTTTCCAGTTAAAAACTCAGACATGAAAAGAGGTACTTTATCTTTTATCTCCACAACAGATTGATCACTACTATTAGGACCATAACTATGAGTCGGAACCCACAGCATAGAATAAAAATATTTAAATAATTTTTTATATAACTTATTACATCCATAAAAGGTTTCTGCCATTTCATTAAAATATTCATTATCGATGAATATATCTAATAAGACTTGTGGTAACTCATATCCATTAACACCAACCTCTTGTAATTCTTGTATTCGATTCCTTGCATCGAAATGATTGCCTACCATAACGCATTTACGTTCTACTACATAATTCTTTATAGAAAGAGATCTCATTTTTTGTTGCCGTAAAACGAAATTATTTTTTCGTTGTGTAGTATACCATGAATCTAAAGTTCCATCGCTCTTCTTTGAAAATCGATCTATTTGTGTTGGATATAATTGTCGCTGCGTTGTAAATTGAAGGAGCACCATATCAATATCTTCAATAAGACATGATCTCAAAGCTGATTCCATATTATTTTGTCCGCCACCGGGAGATGCAAATAAATGAACTTCATGTTGAGGATAAGCATTAGCTAATTCCCTTGGCCAACCCCTCCAGGCATTAAAACCTCCGGACTTCTTTAATAATCCACTTTCTGAAACACCTGCACTATGACTACAACCTATTATTCCAATTTTCATTTAATACCATACTACAAAAACTTTTCGATTACCTCGATTTACTCTAGCTACGCCATGTTTGAAATCGTGATCATATATTAATGTTTGACCCACTTTTAAATCGATATATTGTAGATCACCTGTTAATGTTTGACCACCTGATAAATTATTACTCTGTTCAAGTAATGTAACAAATGTTTGATTGCCCGTTACATCATTATGAATTCTAGCGAAAGAATTTTCAACATAATTTAAAAAATAATGTTTGTCTGCCTTACGTGTAGTAATATCATCAAAAACCAAAAGCACTTTATTATATTCTTCATCAGATTTTTTACCGTATAATATTTCTATATTATGTAAGTTATAATGACCATCTTTATGTTTAATATTTTTAATATTCCTGTTCCAATAATCTTTTAAAATTTTAATGTGCTCTTTATCTAAAAGATTTTGAACAGTATACATTATAATAAATTTCTAATAAGTTCTTGATCTTGTATATGACAATAAGTAAAACTATAAAAAGCCTTTTTATAATGTTCTAAAGTTTTAATATATTTTTCATATTCTATTTTCCAAAACTTATTCTTAGTATAAAATTGTAAGAAAGGTTCCCAATGACAATTTTTATAAATGGATCCCCCAGATCCAGGTTTTAAACCTTTTTTTCTTCTTTGATGTTTATTCATTTTATCTGTAGGTATTACTGTCTTTGTTTTTAATCCTTCTGCTGAATCTCTTGGATATATGTTTGTCTCTGCAAAACCCGCGCTCTTTTTAAAATCTTCGTATATCAAATAAAGATATATGTCAGAACCTATTTCATTAAAAACTTTTCGAATTAAATGTTCTTGATAGTCAAAACCAAAACCCTGATCATCAAAAATATTTACATGACCGGGAAAGTCAATTAACTTATTTTTAGGTGCTATTAAAACATGTGGTATTACATCAGTCATATATAAATGGATCTAAATCTTGTTTCTCTTTTCCAAAAATCTTTTCTTTAATTCTTAAATAATATTTAAGAATATACGTTGACGCCCGTTTTCGCAGTGAAAGCTTCGGCATCTTTTCTGGTGTTGACAATTGGTTCTCCTTTAACATTTAAAGATGTATTTAATAACACTGGACATTTTGTAATATCTTTCCAAATTTGTAAGAGCGCTCTATGTGGATCTTCTTTAACTACTTGTAATCTCGAAGTTCCGTCTAAATGAACGACTCCCGGATACTTAATTCTAAATTCTTCTGTTGCTTGAAGAGCGCAACTCATATATGGTGAAAAGAATCCACCATTAAAATATTTTGGAACATCTTCTTCTAATATCATTGGGGCAAACGGTCTGAATTGTTCTCTACCCTTTACTTGATTAATTTTATCTTTTATTTTAGGGTCTCTTGGATCCCCAAATAAAGTTCTATTACCTAAAGCTCTCGGTCCAAATTCACATCTACCATTAGCAACTCCTGCGATTCTTTTAATCATTAATTCATCTATTATTTCTTGGAACGGAAACGGTCCTTGAATATCATAACCAAGATAAGGAGTAGGATCAATATGGTTTCTTGTTCTTGCAAGAATACATCCCACAGCAGAACCAGAGTCACCTGGATTAGGTGGAATATGGACACGCTTAAAACTATCGCAAAGAAATCTATTGGCACTAACATTTAACGCACAGCCTCCCACAAAAACAATATTCCCTGTTTCATTTGCTTTATGTTTACTAACATCTATTACTATCTCTTTAAAAAGTTTTTCATATACTGCTTGCGCAGCAGTTGGAACATCTTCAGGATGTACTTCTGGTTTTTCTTTCCAGGCTAATACTTTAGATAAACCCTTATGCCAGGTTGTACCCTCTTCCCAAATATTTAATATTCTTTTATAAACTGGTTCATATGGATATGTTTGTCGGGCTGCCGCCCCCATCATAATATATTCTTCTTCATTAGGTTTCCATCCAGCATATTGTGTTAATGCAGAATACATTAAACCTAAAGATTTAGGATATTTCCAATTCCATAACTTCTTTAACTTTTTACCTTTAGCTTTCCATACAGTTAAAGTTTCCCATTCTCCAATTGCATCGATAACCAGAACCATAGCATTATCAAAAGGAGAAGTATAATAACCATATGCCGCATGTGATAAATGATGTGAAGTATAATGTAATTTATAATCATGAACTTGAAAATCCCTTCCGGAATAAAAATGAGGAAGCTTAGGTGGTTTCCAGGCGGGCTTTTGTCCTGCGTACCAACGCCGGGACATCTTCACATATGGATTCTCATAAAAATAAATTTTAGATGGTTTTCCATATTCTTCAAAAATATAACTAAAAAGATTTTCAGGTATTTCTGGATCGTTCTTTTTTCTAGAAAATCTTTCCGCGTCAGTTGCAAATAATAATTCACTATTATTAAATACTGATATGGCACCATCATGAGAGCCACAGGTTATACCCCAATAAATCATATTAAATTTTTTTCAAATATTATATCTTCAGTACTTTCGTTATTAAACTTCCTCTTTATATATGTAGAGAATATTTTATGGTTTGGTTCACTAAAATGGTTTGATCTTGAATCTCTAAATTCAGGATCATAATCACTTCTGATTTCACTTCTGGAAACATCCATTAACATTATATCAGCTATTTCAAAATTATTATTTGATTGTATGTGAGGAGATTTATAAAGATTATCATTTCGAGAGGTTGAAAAATATAATACTTTTTCATATTGATCAGATAAAGCTTTTAATACACATCTTGCTTTTGTTGCTTTATGATAGTCTTTATAATTTTTATGAAAATACTCAACAAATCTTTTATGACGATGAACATATTCCATTCCAGGTTCTGAAAGCCACTTATCATTTTCCCAATCATTTTCCCACATTACAGCAGCATCGTGTTTAGGTGTTCTTAAAAATTCAAAATGAAATCGACGTGGAATGGATTCTATAAAAATTATTTTACCGGATCTTTCCACATGACCATTAATAAAAATATCTAAGGACCAATCTATACTTGATCCTGCTAATCCGTAAACGAAAGTTGGTTCGCCAAGATTGTTATACCATCTTTTACTTTGATCTAAATCACCACTACAGGGATCAACATAACTATCCCCAAAAATACTTATCATAATATAATTTTAAGCAGGGTCTTTTGGGTATTCTCTACTATCAGGTTCGTGAATTAAAAAATTAGAACAATCTCTTTCATGATTACCCGTAAACATATCATACTCTAATTCCAAGCCTGTTGCTTTCATCCAATCTTCTAAGAATATACGATTTCTAACGTGAAGTCTATAACTCCAATCTAAATGTGTTTCTTCGTACATATCATAATCAACTTCTTGAGATGTCTCCAAACCTATAATCCATCTTCTACGAGATACCTCCATTATTTGTAATCTAAACTTCCCAAGAGGAATTGGTGTACTATATTGCTTATGTTGCCAATTACCTATTTCAGTTGAAAAGCCTGTATAAAAATAATCAACAGTTCGATCATTTTCATCTTCTAACATAAACGGTTTTAGAACATGTTTTACGTGAGGTATATCATGTGGTTGATACTTTTCAATTACTCCATTATCTTCTACATATATAGTTGCTGTTTCATAATCTGCAGCGGCGATAACCCACTTTCCAAATGTAGGCTCTTGCCATGACTTGTCCCCTAAAAAATCTGCGTCTCGTGGAACTGCCATACTAGTCCGGCTGGGATGATCTTCATCAAATACAGTGTCTTCTCGTAAATCTGGTATATTCCAAGAATAATCAAATAAATCTTTTGGACCACGTGTTTTCCAATATGCATAGGTCGCTTGATCTATTTCTTGGGCTACTATAGATACACCAGGCCCGTTGACAAAAATTTCCATTTAATTCTCCTAATTCAAATAATAGCTATCCATATCGCCTTCGCGACATTCAGGGGAAAGTTCACCCATCTTTTCAATTATTTTATGTAACTTATCTACATCGTTTTCACCTTCAGGATAAAATTGAGAAGATGTATAACCATTCTCTTGAAAGTATTGTCTTACACCTCGAAGGTCATCTAATTCAAATACAGTCCTGTCCACACATAATTTATCGTCGACAATAGTGAGGAATGCTTCATTCATACTTATATTTAGATCTTTCTTCTTTGATATGGTCCTGTCTAATAAGTTCTGTTTTTAATTCCTGTACACCAATATTATTTCTTTCTAATCCTATTACATTTTGTTTATTAGATTTACCAGGATTACCATACCATAATCCACCAGGCTCTACATTCGATTTACCTGTTACAATTGTTCCCATCCCGAACATACAATAAGAACCAATAACTTGATATTGGTGCACAATTGTACCAAACCCTAATTGACACCCTTTCATTATATAAACATGACCTCCTAATGTCACGTTATTTGAAAATGTAATATTATCTTCTAGAACACAATCATGAGCAATATGTGAAAGAACCATTAAATAATTATTATTTCCTATAACAGTTTTTCCAGACCATCTGGTAGGTAAATGTATTGTTGTAAATTCTCTAATAACATTATTATCACCTATATAAATCATTCCAATAGATTCTTCATTTCGATGTTGAGCATCTGTACCGATACATGCACCAGGCCCGATCTCATTTCCAGAACCTATTCTTACTCTATTCCAATTTACTATTGCTGTTTCATGTACTCTGTTTCCTTGTCCATCATCTCGCCACTGATATTCATAGCCACTCAAACTCATTAATATCCTTCATTATTTTTTCTTCTTTTTTTTCTTTTTAAAAATACTAGTTACTTTCTTGGTAGTTTTCTTTGCAGCCTTCTTTGCGGCATCTGCTGCGGCCTTTGCTTTTGCTTCTGCGGCGCGCTTTGCTTCTTCGGCTTTTTTCTTCGCGGCGGCTTCGGCTTTTTTCTTCGCGGCGGCGGCGGCCTTCGCGGCTTCGGCAGCTTTTTTCTTCGCTTCAGCTTCCGCTTTTTCTTTTGCCTCCCTTGCTGCCTTCGCGGCCGCTACTTGTTGTTCATGTAACTTCTCCGCGGCTTGACGTGCTCTCTCATCAGCTTCTTCTTGAAGTCGTCGCGCTTCTTCTTTTGCGGCGGCGGCTCTTTTGGCGGCTTCCCTTTCATATTCATCTTGTGCGGCTTTAATTGCGGCCTCGGCGGCTTCTTTTTCTTTACGTGCTTCTTCCTCTACTCTCTTCCTACCTTCTTCGGCGGCTTTAGCGATCGCTTCCGCTCTTTCTTTTGCTAGCGCTTCCGCTTCTTTTGCTTTTTCTGTTGCGATCTTTTGTACTGCGGCATTAGCTTTTTCCACAGTAGATTGCTTTAGTAAATCCTCCGCGACTGATACAGCGACTTCTGCTTCTTTGGCAACCGCATCATATGCTTCATCCGCGGCTCTAGATACGGCTTCAGCTACAGCTTGTGCTTCTTTTGTCTTTGCGATTGCTTCAGCGACATCCTTTGCTTCAGATGCTAATTCATTAGTATCAATATCAACTTCTAAATCTAACTCAACGCCAGCTAGTAATGCCACATCACCTTCGATTCCCATTGTAAGATGTCCTTCATCGAAAGTTGCTCCACCGCCAACTTCTGCACCGGCTTGTAATCCAACATTTACTCCTGCGCTTCCAGTTGCTTCAGCGGCTCCTACTTGAACAGATGATTCTGATTCTACTCCTACACTCGCACCGATTTCTGCGCCGGCATGTCCTTCTGCGCCATGAAGTCCAACTTGGCCTCCTGCTTCTGCGCCCATATGTGCTTCTGCGGTTGCGCCTACTGAAGTTTCTGCTCCAACATCTATATCAGTTACACCGCCGAGATCTACATTTTCTGTGTGACCTATTCCTGCTTCTACTCCTGCTTCTACACTTGCACCAACTTCTGTATGTGCAACTACATCTGTATCTGTTACTTCGGCGCTAGCCTCAGCATGCGCTTCTGCTTCAACATGTGCTTCAGCTTCCATGTCTACACCACCCACAGTTGTTCCCGCATGTGCTTCTGCTCCCGCACTTACTCCCGCTTCTACGCTAACACTTGAATCTGTTATTTCGGCACCAGCATGGGCTTCTGCTTCAGCACTTGCACCCACATCTTCATTACCTACGCTCGCTTTTTTTGATACTTCTACTTCTTCTTTAGCCATGTTGTCCCCAACTGTTTCGTTTTACAAATAAATCTTTACTATATTTAGGATTTCATATCCAGTGTTTTAATAATTCTATATTAAATTTCTTTGGTAATAACTGATGTATTTTAGGTTTACCATGAAAATATACCAAGCTTGCCGTTCTTAATAAATCAGGATTCTTCATTAAATGTGCTTTATAACTAATAATTCTATTAGGGAATCCGATATCTATTCTTGGAACTTTACCATCTTCATTAAACAACTTTCTCATCATTGATAATTCAGACGGAGTATCCCACGGAGCTAATCTACAATGTTCTAAAACCCAATCTCTTTTATTAGTCCATACATCCCAAATATAATTGGATGTTTTATCGCTAACCATACTTATAGCATTACATACTTCATTCTTTGGAATGATACCCTTACCAGACATTGGATCCGTTAATAAGCCGACATCTAAAGGGAAGGAAAGAATATCATCTATATTAGAACAAATGATCGTATCCAAACCAATAGTCATTCTACGATTTGTTGTTATATCAGGTCTATAGAATTCTGCTAGGAGAGACCAACCTGGAGCATCAGGTTCGAGGAAGGGAATAGCACGAATTGGTTCTTTAAATTTATAATCTTCATCTACTAAACAAACCAATTCATAATCTACTGTTATATTTCTTTTAAAAGCGCGAGCTAACTTATCTGCGTCTTCTGGGGAATAAATGTCTGCTGAATGTGGAAGACCATGATTCGACCCTTTGAAGAGAGAACATATTATTGTAATCACGTTTTATATTATGCTGTTCCATTAAAATGTTCCACAAGATCATTATAATCACCAATATATTCACCATTTAAAATTATTTGGGGGACTTTTTTACTCTTAGTATTTTGCATAAGTCTACCAAAAAACTTTTTATCACTATCTATGATTGTATATTTGATACCTTTTTGATCTAATAAATCTTTTGATTTATCGCACCAATCACATTCTGGAACTGATTGATGTCTCACTAGAACATTATCTAATTCAATATGCATTTCACCTATCTGTTTTTATCGTTGCATGATACCCTTGTTCTTGCATACTATTCGCGAACCTTACAGCATCATCTCTACTTTGGCAAAACCTTTTATTAACATCTTTAGGGTCTGGTTCAACCCACTTGGCTTGCTCTCTCATTTGGGCGTGAGTATTTTTACTGTTATCTATAACTCTAAAATACTCTACCCAAATGTTCATAACCTATTAATTAGTTCTTTATATGAATTGAGTCGGTACCACCAGCTTCGCCATGATTTTTCCAAGAGCCGCCGGCCTTAGACCATTTCTTGCAAACTTTTTCCAAGTCTTTTGAAAATTTTATAATATTTTCTTTAGGAAAAATCGCACCCTCACCATAAGCATGTTGATATTTGTCATCCGATTTGTCTGCGTTGACATCAACCCATTCCGCAGTACTTTGAATCTGCCTCATAATCATTAATGCCTTATGCAAGCCTTTATCTTTAACTTTATAGCCTTCACCAAGTGTTCCGGCTTCTTTGTCCAGTACCTCTGCGACAGTTTCTTGTAAACCTGAAGATATACCTGGAAATGATGTTCTCATTTGTTTGAATGTTTTCATATTTCCTTTTTTAATGACGTTTTCCACTTAAATGTAATGCTACTTGTGAAACGAAAGAATCTTTAGGAAGTTCTACGTTAGCACTTGCTTCACCTGGATCAAAAGATTGTTCAGGTTCTACTTCTTCTTTCTTCTCTGGTGGAATGCCCTGTCGAACTTGACCGTACTTCTTTGCCATGGCACGGTTTTTAGCTAACGCTTTTTCATTCGCTTCTGGGTCACCGGTGATCCCTTCTTGCCAGTCAGTATGTCTCTGCTGATCGCTTTTTCTACCTGCTTTACCTGCGGCTTGTGCTGCAGTCTGTCCTTTTTTAGGATCGTCTTTTCTATTAGCATAAGCATCAAATTTATCAGATTGTCTTTTTCGCTTAGCGTCTGCTTGTGCAGATTTGGATGTTCCTAACTCTGGGCTTGATCCGGAAACTGATTTAATTTTACCCATAGCTTTTTCACCTGCGCGACTTGCCAAAGCTGAACTTATTTCATCGACAGGTTCTAATTCTTCAGTTTTTTTTTCTGGGGGAATACCCTGTCGAACTTGGCCATACTTCTTTGCCATTGCTCGGTTTTTGGCTATCGCTTTTTCATTCGCTTCTGGGTCGCCGGTAATCCCTTCTTTTGTGTCTTCTTTCTCGTCGTCATCATCTTCCTTATCATCGTCATCGTCTTCCTCATCGTCTGAATCATCATCTCCTTTTTTTAGAAACTGAGGTGGAATTTTTCCTTCATCAGCTTTTCCAACAGGGGAATCATCTTCATCTTCCTCATCGTCGTCATCGTCATCTTTTTTCTTTTTGTCGTCGCCTTCTTCCTCTTCATCATCATCTTCTGCGAATAATGTTTGAGAAATTTTATGTTTTTCTTCTTCGATTTTTTCGATTACTTTGGCTTCAACAATAGAATTAAACTTTTCGTTCGCCGCGTGTAACTCACCGGCTAGAATCATATCTACCAGTTCTTCCGCGGGAGCTTGTTCAACTTCTTCATTATCTACTGTTTCTTTAACATCTACTTCCGACATTGTTACACTCCGTTAAATAATTGTCAGTTTTATTTGGCGTTATATGGTATATTTATACAACCTTTAATCTTTATTATTAACTAATTTCATAATAGGAAACCATGCTTCTGAATTATAAGATTTATCACAGATATAAACATCAAAGAATGGTTTCATACCCACAATTAACTCGTGATATTTAAGACCCCATTCATTTAATTGCTTTTCTGTGTCTGATTTCCAAAATTCTGGGTTATCCTTATAACTTTCACATCCTCTACCGGTCCACATTAAAATATAATGTCCCTCATCATATAATGAATTTATATAATCGATACGTTCTTGAAATGGTTTCATATCTAGATATGATAAACTTTTATCACCGGTCTCTTTTCTTACAGTATCTCTATTAGTACAAATAGTACCATCTATATCAAAAGCATATTTCATTTATTCTTATTCGATCTGATTTTTACTATACTGCCCGTATATCCGTCAGGAGTTTTATATCGCAATACAGTTTCAATATAAAAATCTTTTCTTCTATCGGGTGGTATATAATAATGTTTTCCTTCATCATCCTTGACCACGATATTTCTTCCACGCACTTCTCTTGTGCTTGTTCTTTGGTCTGGACTTATTAGACCTACCTATACTAGTTCTTTTTGGTGTAGGATTTTTTCTTTCTATACTAGCTAACTTCTTTGGCTTTGCCATTCACGACCTATTCGCAACCACACTGGTGTTCTGGTGTGCATTCGCACGGATCGCAAGTACAATTTTCTGCTTTACAATGTTCGTTTTCACACATAACTTTCTCCGTTAATCCCACAAGTCTTTATCCCAATCCTTGCGGTAGTGTTCTTTTGATTTCTTTCGTTTCTTAGGTGCAGCACGTCTACGTTTTTCTTCATCTGAAATTAGCACGTGCCTCCTGTTTTTACCAAATCCTATAGTATCATAATCTCTGGGGCTGTAATATTTTGACATGATTCTCCTCTGTACTATTTATCTCACATAAAAATTTGTCGGGATATCATAAGAATCAGTTATCAAAGTCATACAAGTTATGGGAAGACTAAGACAGATTATTATCAATATTCCAGTTATAATTTTTCCCATATTCTTTTCACCCATCTAACCAATAACTATCCGCATCTATGTTTGAACTCCAATATATTTCCGCATGACAATCAATACAAAGTTGACCTGCTCCTTCAACATAACCAGTTCTAGCATCTACGTGATCTGTTTTTTTATGTGGAGTGGCTTCTCCACATTTAACACAATATTCTGTTTCCATGTTATCCTTATTAGAGACAATAAAATACTCCACCAACATCATATCCGGCAGAGTTTACATTTTCACAAAAACCATTTGGTTTACCCCAATGATAAATTGTTGAGGAAATTACTGCTATATAAACTGACTTGCTCCATAACCATGCTTCTGTAAACCATGGTATCATAGGAATCAATGCTTCTAACCCCATTTTATTTGTTTAAATTCTTTTTAGTATTTTCGATTGTTTTCTTAGATCGTTCAATCTTCTTTTTAAGATCTTTATTATCTTTATCGTTTACGAGCTCTTGCTCATAAACTGCCAGTTGTGCTTCAGTTCTTTTTAAAGCACCTTCTCGTCGATCTCTTATACCAAACTGTTTACTTTTCATATAACCTTAATATGTTGATTTAATTAAATCGCATAATCCTAATTTTTTTGCTTCCTTAGCAGATAACCAAACATCGTGCGGAGGTAATAGATATTCGCGAATATCCTTTTCTGTTAACCCAGTACATTTTTTATAATGATTAATTATTCTTTCGGTGGTTAAATCATATTCTTTTACTTGAGCGAATAGTTCATGTTCTTTTCCGTAAGTCCCCCAAGAATATTGATGGGAAAGGATAGAAGTATTTGGTGTTAATATTCTTCTACCTTTTTCTCCAGAAATAAACATTAACAATCCACAAGACGCAATCATTCCCATACCAATAGTTCGTATTGGAATCTGTGAACCTTTCATTACATCTACTAAAGCAAAGCATGCGTTTAGGTCTCCTCCCGGAGAACATACACCTAAAGTTAATTCTTTCTTTTTCTTTTCTTGATTAAAGTTTTCGGCAATAATCCATTCTATTAAAGGCTTCATTGTTTCTTGGGTTACATCACCCATAAACATATTAAAACCTCTTTCAGATAATTCTGTTGATATATTTACTTCTTTTTCTTTTTTATTATTCTCTTCGTAAGCCATATTAATCCCAAAGGTGTTCGTAATGTTTTGAAAATAATTCTAATCCTTCATCAACTCTCCTACCATAATCATCCCAATCAGTTGTACAATGATCCAGGTCAAACTTTCTTTTAATAAGATCAAATGCATCAATCATCTTGTCAAGTCTTTCCTTCCAAAGGGATTCCCAGTATTTTGACTCGGCATCCCAATCAACAAAATCAAATGAACCTTGAATATCGTGCTGTGCAAATAAATCTGTTTCTTCATATGGAGTAGGATATCCAAAATGTTTTACACGACTCTTTAAGCGAATAAGAGCAGGATGAATAATATTAGCAAGTGTATCATCTAAGCTCCAAACATCAAAGTCATCAATCCGGATATTAAAAGCGCGATTCTTTCTTCCCGGTTGTCCAAGTTGTATATTCATATTTATTTTCTATTAGTATAAGCGTCTGTATCATTCCGCGGAACTACTTGATATGCTCCTTTATTATAAGCCGGTGCAATACAAAAACCATCTGGTATCTTTACTTCTTTCAATTCCTTTACTCTGCTACTTCCTCCCGAACCCTTCATAATACGTTCTACAAAATTATCTGGTACTTCATCTAAAGAAGATTTTCTTCGATATGGTTCTGGTTCAGGTGGTGTAATTGATGTTTTATTTACACCGCGAATTGGATTCACTGGAATATCATCTTCATATTCTACAGTAACTCCTGGACAGATATATTGTTTCATTTTTTCTTTTCAAAATTTGGACTTGGTTTATGTTTCTTCTTACCAAAGATTGCTTCTGGTTTGTGGTCCATCCATGTTCTATTTTTAACAAGTTTTTCTAGTTTGGTATAGCATTCATCCGAACATACGTAATTTGTATCTGGTGGACAATTCCACCAATGACTAACATCATGTTTTGTTACAATATGAGATTTATAACAATAACCGCAAATCATAAATTAATTATATTTTATTTCGTAATTCCATCTTTTAATCCGATCTTTAGGAGACTCTATTTCATTTCCTAAAAGATCCGTTGGATGTCCGATAGCCCTTCTTTCGCTCAAGTCCGCAGTTCGTAACTGAGGGGGGATTATAATATCCCTTATGTTTCTCTTTTTCTTTTTCATTTATAATATTTTAATTGATTGTTTTGAAACTCAGTATAATTTCCTTTCAATGGTATAACATGTCTTACTCCACCTTTTGGATAAGGAGTATCACCTTTTCTTCTGGGAATCATATGCACATGTGGCCACATTACTGATTGCCCTGCAACCTCATTTTGATTAATTCCAACATTAAATCCTTCCCATTTATATTCAAGTATACCTCTAACTCCCCAATCATAAGCATATTCAAAGCATTGTGTAATGTCAGATCTTCGTTCTTTTTTCTTTGGCACAAATAATAAATGTCCTTCTGTAACAGGGAAGCCGTCTTTATATACTACTATATTTTCGTCTTCATGAACTATATGTTCATCAGGCCAAGGAGCATCTTTATATGACTCCAAACTATTACTTTCTATTTTCATATTATAACCTATCTTGTTTCATAAGGTAACCCTCAAGTGCTGAAAAATCATTCTGAATAGATTCACTCCATATGGCTGAATCTTCACCTTCGGTTAAATCAATAAATTCCCAGTACGAATCTTCAAGTTCATGTAATGGTCTATTTAAGTTTAAATCAATAATTGTATTATTCAGATAGTGTAAACCAGACCAATCTGTAACTGCTTTACCAGCTTCTTCAACGGTCTTAAAAAATTCTCCACCCATTTCAATATCATCTTCAAATTTTCGTACCATGAATCGACCATTGGTACGAGAACCTAAAATCATTTCACCTTTATCTAAAATTTCAACGGTTACTGTTCTCATTCTCTCTCTCCACATAATGTTTATAAAGATATGTTAAATCTCGTTCCAACTCTGATACTCGTTGTCTAAGATTTATCACTTGATTTTCTAACTTATCTACTCTACTACTATTCGGTTTAAACGGACTCATACCCAACCCCATAAATGAAAAACTTCTGTGAACCAAGTGTACATGATTCCTGCTCCTATCGGAATACACACATGTGCAAACGCTACAGGCCATGTTGTACACATCATAACCATACCGACAAATAAAGTTGCTTCCGGATTTTCATTTGCCCCTGTTATTAAATTTGCTGTAAACCAAGGACCGTAATTCATTGATTCAATTGCAGCCCCGCCAGTTTCACTTAACCTATTACAAAATATACTAGCGTTCTGAGAAACATCTAATATATCACAACCATCAATCATATTCTACCATAAAAAATATATTTGTCCATCCAAATCCACACCGATTCTGGAAGCTCTGCCCATCTACATAAACTTGTGAAATTGGAAAACATAAACTCATTAAACTCAGGACTAATGAAACTCAATCCATATCCTAATAAAATCCCTAAGAAAATATATTTAAACATCTCTCTCACCTAATATAATTATTTCCTCAAACCGGAATAATTCCAATCAGGATCGTCAAACATTTCCATTTGTCTACGATCATGACGTTCAAGGATTCCTTCATCAACTTCTTCTTCGTCAATTACATGCTGAGGTTCTTCCGCAACCTTTCTTGCAATATTATCTACCATTCCTTGACTCCAAAGATATGTTATATATTTCTGAACTTCTTCTGGATTATATTTTATACCCATTATTCTCCATACATGTTTGTACCTGGTGCGCAACCAGTTAGGCTAATACAATAATCTTCAGGAATCCTAGGATCATCTGGTTCCATCATTGTATAACAAGTATCACAAGGTTCTTTTCCCTGTCTCTTTAATTCCTCTCTTAGGGCTACTATGAATTTATCTGTTCTATCATCCAATTCTTCTCTAACCCCTTTTTCTTCTTCTTCTTCTCCACCGAAGACACTGTTGAAACCATTTTTTGCTGCATTCACAATAAAACTGTGTGTGCTAGATTTCTTTTTTTCTTTTTTGAGAGGTTCTTTTGTTTTGAAAAGTGGTTCACCATTTTCATCTATGGCAGTTACTATAAGGACTTTCCCACCGAATGGTACTTCATCACCCACCTTGAATTTGGGGTCACTGGCGTGCATTACGCTTGCGCCGAGTGCTGAAGCTAAAAATAATAAAGTTAATTTTCTCATGATCTCTCTCTATAAAGCAAATATTAAAACAATTGAAAAATACATTGCAACGAACATTGCAACCGTCCCACAAAATCTAATGATCTCCGTAATCATATCTCTCTCCATAATTAATTACGCGAAGCAAATATCTTCGCATGAAACCCATACAGCACTCCCATCTTCATAAGCGACCATATAAGTATACTCACCGTCAGCAGTTTCACTCTTCTTGGTTAT
>VTLG01013999.1_pt1 | contig 37948 bp, 45 predicted proteins | sample 4694571 | NCBI WGS metagenome assembly VTLG01 (sample SAMN12604809, study PRJNA352737) | marine metagenome | biome: ENVO:00000447; feature: ENVO:00000209|ENVO:00000569|ENVO:01000036; material: ENVO:00002151; isolation source: viral sequences binned using virsorter ...
ATCCAACAATGCTCTTCCTGCTGCAGTGCAGCTAATTTCTTCGATAGTCCCCGCCCCGGAAGAACTTCGTCCGAGAACTTTGTCTGTAGCCGTAACATTCACAATTTCAGCTAACGCCACTCCTTGGTCTTTAATAGTAATAGCTCCGCTCGATGCTGCAAAATTATCTGAGCTGAAACTAGCTGCGCCTTTCGCAGAAGTGCTTGCGTCCGCCAGATTGATAGTCACCGTTCCAGATGTTCCCCCGCCTGACAGGTTCGTTCCAGCTGTAACACCTTCAATGTCCCCCGTGCCGTCTGCTCCAGAATAACTGAAGTGCACGCCTACGCCGTCCGTGTTAGAAAAGGATCCGCTTGAGACTACGTGCGTCACGGGAACTTTTGTGTACCCAGATGCATCTGTTACCGCGCCAGAAACTTTAAAAGTTGCATAAGTTGATGCCGTGCCTTCCTTTGTAACTGTAATAATTCCTCTTGCAGTAGCGTTGGAAACATCATCAAAACTTTGCACGAACCCACTAATATCTGCACTGGCATCATCCGCATCATCAATATACAAGATGCTAACGCTAGACAATGTTCCATTATTAAAAGCTATTTTACCTGCGCCCGGATCTGCATCAGAGGTAGAGGAACTCCAAGTCATCGAAAGCTGTGAGTTCGTTCCAGAAGCTCCTGTAGACCCAGTGCTCCCAGTGCTTCCGGTAGCTCCGGTAGAACCAGTGTCTCCTTTATTACCCGACCTAGAAAAGTGCACAGACAGCTCATCTGCAGAACTAAAAGTATTGTTGGATGCCACATGAGCAACTGCTAATTTATTATACCCAGAAGCATCTGTGGATGCTCCAGTAATATTAAATCTTGCATACGTAGTGCTGTCGTTTATGTCTACTATGTGCAAGTTGCCGCGAACGGAGCTGTCGCTATCATCCCATGTTAGAACATCCGTAGAAGTTGTGACACCATTCGCATCTGCATCATCTATATAGATTGCAGTGACACTCGCGTAGGTACCATTATTAAATCGTATTTCGCCGGATCCGGGATCTGCGTCCGTGGTGCTTGTATCAAATTTATAATAATACCCCGGAATTGCGCCATCTTCGCCAGAGGCTGTAAAAGAAAGAAACACTTTGTCTTCGTTTGTAAACGTGCCTGCGCCATCAATATAAACCAACGGGATTTTAGTGTAGCCGGATGCATCGGTAACAGCGCCTGATACGCGAAAGACGGCCCAGACTGCGAGGCTGTTTGACTTGCTCACACGCAGCCTTCCTCTATTGCTCGCATTGCCTGTAACATCGTCAAAAGACTGAAGCCAAGCAGAAACATCTGTCCCGTTTGATTCTAGGTCATCCACATACGAATAGGTAATACTGCTAAATGTTGTATTATTAAAACGAATGATTCCCGAACCCGGATCGGAATCTGTCGTAGTAGTGCTGTATGTAAATTGAGATGAGTCTCCTCCGGCTGGGAGGAAGTCGGCGACAACAGTGAGATCACCGGAAGAATCAAATCCGAGTGTTTTGCTCGCCCGATTTGCAGCAGAGTCAGTGAACTCCGCAGAAGTAATAGAATTGGTCTTGGAAACTTTAAAAGAACGTGCAACCTCTTCCTCAAGCTCAATAACTTGATGGGTTATTTTGTCGAGCGAATCCTCGAAACTGCTGGATAAAAATGGGTCATTCTCCACCAGATCCAGTGACTGTGTATTGGGCGTATCTCTGATTATCACAACTGTTTCTGTAGCTGCGGGAGTATTCCCAGACGTAAAAGTTACATTGCCTCCGCTTGCTTCTCCCGCACCGCTGACTGTATAGTGCGTATCAAGAGTCTTTAAGCTCTCCGCGCCAGCAGAAGATCGAATATACACTTTCAATTCGCTGGTAGCAAATATTTTAAATGTATAGGAAAAGGCCGTGGTAGAACCATCTCCGCTATGCGACACCTTGGTTGTTGTGGATGAAACTGTCATTACTTATCTCCTATTAACACACTCTTAATTTTATTGGCTAGAAAAATACTCTATCTGCTCTAATGCATCTACCAGATTTGGATACTCTTTAAACAAAAATTCCTGTGCTGCACGATCAAAAAACAGGGTTTCTAAAGCTTTAAAAGCAGCTCGTTTTTTTTCATACGTAGCTTTTTCATACGCTCTGCTATATATTAAGTCTCTTAAAGCCTCTCTAAAAGTTGAAGAAGTCCTTCCTATTTTAACTATCTGTGTATTTTTTGCATAGTATGCCCACTCGCTTTGCTGTATGTTTGTAAGAGGAAGCCCTTTCACTCTGTTTTTTGACGTAACTAAAGGAACACGCAATCGAATAATTTCTTTTTGTAAGTCGTCTGGCTCTTCCCCATGACTAATAGCAAAAGGTGTTGACATATTCCATAACGCTAGAACCCAATTTGTAGAAAAACTAACTCCTTTAGTTTTAGGAAGACCTAATACATCATATTGCACCGCTTCTCTTTCTTTGTTTCCTACTTGTACAGTTACAATTCTTTGGTATAGTTCCCGCATATCAGGAGCTTTTTTCATACCAATACTATCATAAAAAGGCGCTGTCCCAGTTTCTTCAGCTAACTTTTGAACATCGTCTGCTGTCCATAAATCAAACTTTCCTTCGTTCCTTGTTATCGTTGCATCATCTAAACCCTGAATATTTCTAATTAACGAACTGTATGGTTTTGGAAAAGGCCCGATAAAATTAGCTAAAGGAGACCGGAGTATCACCTCAAATTCTTGCTCTTGAAACGCTTTTGATATAGTCCCAAAACCAGAAATCATAGGCATTTCCTCTACATAATCAGCCATAGCAATAGAATACCTACCTACAATAGACGTAAGCGTGTTTAAATCCGTAGTCCTTCTTGCAAGTTCTACATAATTAGCTCCTAAAGCAAACAACAGCCCTACCGGTTCTAATCCTGCATAGCTTATATATGTTAATTTGCCATTGGGTATACCTGAAGAATCATACAAAGGAGCGTCTTCTGGAAACCCTTCTCCTCGAAAAACGAGACTGAACGGCTGCCATCCAGGAGGAAGCATATTTCTTTCTTTTTTGTCTCTTGGCAAAGCACCTGTAACTCTTCCTGTTGCAGCTAAATGAGTTACATACATAAACATAGAAGATGCTACACCTACTTTAGCTAATGCCTTACCTCTTGCTTTTGGACCCCTCTTACCATATAAATCCCCCCAGAAACGCGGGTTAATGATTTGTGCCATACTTCTTTCCAACGCCCTCGATACCACGTTAGTAGGCACAGTAGCAAAAGGTATAATTAATCTTCCTAAAGGAAACCTTTCAGGAAAGTTCTGCATAGCTCTTGCTATTCTACCAATGCCTTCTGTGTTAGTAGTAAGCGTTGCATAGTTGGCAGCATAGTCCAACTCTTTAACAAAAGACTGCGGATCTAACAAAACTTCCATACCATCTTCTGCTGCTTCTTTGCTAGATTTACCAAGAAACTTTGCCTGTGCTGCTGTGTTATAGGCTTGCTCATATAAAGCAGCTCTTTGAGAAATACCTTTCCAGAAATCATCTGTAGCCTGAAGACCTAAACCTGGTATTCGCGTTATTCTACCAAAAAAATCAACAGCTTGTCCGGTCCAGCCAGAAATTTTTAACTGTTCCGAATCGATTGCTTTAAAACGCGCAGTATCTACTCTTCCTACAGCAGATGCAGAAGCTTCTGTTTTTATTGTTATTGCGCTGTTCGCAGCAGCATCTCTAAAAGCATGTATGTATCCATATACTCTTGCAGCTAGTTGCCCAAGATAGATTCCTTCTGCATCTTGAGGAGTTAGCTTTTTATTAAAAAGTTTCTTTCCCCCTCTTTCTATAGAGTTTAACATAGCAGCAACAGTATCTTCTGCTAACAAATACATCATAAACGTAGGAGTGCCCAAAGCATTTTTAAAGAATGTTTTAGGCCCGGATAATAAACCATTAACATAAATTTCAAAAGCCGCATTACCATACGCCAGTTTTTTATCTACAAACCTGTTTACTCCAGCAGAACCTCCTTCACTAATAGCGTTCTGCAATCCTTGTGCTAATAATACTGTTTCGTCTTTTCCTCCTGCAGACCGAATAATTTGCTCCATCAAATCTCCTTGCAGATGAACCCCTACCCCTGCGCCCACTTCTATTCTGTAGGAAGACAATGCTTGAGCTATATTTTTTTGTTGCGTTTTTGCTGCGAGCTGTAGCCCAGCATGTAGAGCCATTTGTCTACGAAACATAAAATATGTAGCAGTAGTTACGTCCTTTTCTATTTCTCCTCCGTTTTTTCCAATACCAAGTATTTTTTTAGAAAGCTCGTCTATTCTTCCAGCAGATTTAACCAGTAAAGCACGTAAAGCAGTAGACTCTGCAGCATCTAATAGTCCCCTGTTTTTTTGCAGCACTTTTTTTGTTAGCCCTAATTCGTTAGCTAACAACTCTTCTGCTTCTTCTGCTGTCTTTCTTAAAGATTTTGATGGAGAAGCTGCGTCAATTTCATTTTTAAATATTTTTGTAGTTGCCTGTATTACTTTTTTAATATCATCCGATGTATTCATTTTAGTAAAGTTGAAATCTAAATCATCAATCTGCACTCTACCGTTTTTTACTCTGTTTTCTCGGACAGTTATTGCGTCTTCACCTCTAGTAAGACGAAGCATTTCTTCTGTTATAGAAGAGTCTACCATACCTTCCGCTTCTCTTGCTTTTTTTAATACAGCGTCTTCGTCTGGATTTCCGGCAGAAAACCCTCTTGATTTAAAATCCTCGTAGCGTTCCTTAGACAACATCTTTTTAGCATAATAATCTTTTGTTGCTAGTAAACTTCCTTTTCCTTCTGCCAAACGACCCTCTATAGGAGTAGGGACTCTGGCCATAACATCTGTGTCCGTGCCTGGCTTTCTTAGCGCACCCATAACATTAGCAGCATCTATAATATTCCAAAGTATACTGCCTCCTAATCCGGCAACTTGAGCAGAACTCTCCCTTGGATCTCGCGCTTCTTTTACAACACCGCCAGTTGCTGCTGCGTCTATAGCTTGGTCTTGTACTGAATTAAACATAGATAATTGTCTATTTTCCATAATACGCCTAATATGTTCTATTTTCTTGTTGTTGTTTTTGCTGCATGGATGCTCCTACAGTCGCAGCTCCTCCAACAGAAAAAAGAGGAACTCCTTTTTGTAATACACTTTCTTTCATTTCAGGAGTGATGTCCATTGTCCAAGCATCAAAATATCCTTCGTCATCCTGAAATTCACTAATTTCATTAAAGTTCTTCATATAGTCCCCTTTTATCCTATTAACATATACGGTAGAATTAAACTTTTTAGCCCATTTACTAGCATAGTCTCTTAACATCGTATCATAAAAAGTAACCATGCCTGCAGCCTTTTTGCTTCCTAACCACAACGATTTAGACGTCTGGGGATCTAATCCTACAACATCTCGAATGGCTCCAGACTTTTGTGTAAGCATTTTATCGGCAATCTTTTTATCAATTACATCCGCTAGTTGCAGACCATCTAATTCAAAAGCTGTTAAAAATCCTTTTGATGTAGATAGTATTTTTCCTGTTTCTTTATTTACAGTTACCATCCCAGGGCTATAACCAGGCATTTGTATACCAACTACTATTGTTTCTGTCATATGCTCCCAGTCCAAGGAGTGGATTCTGCGTGACAAACCGTAATGTTCTTTATTCAATACAGCAGCAGGCGACCAAGAAACTTTGTCATACCCTTCCTCTGCTGCCATACGTGCCAATCTTCTAAACATAGTTTCCTGCCATTTTTTCTTTAATGGTGCATCTGGTATCCTTCTGCGATGTTTCATTCCTTCCCGACTGCGCTCTTCCAACATACTTTTTACTTGAGTTATTTCATTTATTTCGTTTACTTGTTTTCCGTTTTTATAAATAAACCCAGCTTTTGCATTTTCTATAAGCTCCGCATACGCATCAGAAAGCACGTCCCCGGACCATATTACCTTGTCTTCCAAAGCGCCTTCCTCTGCAATAGCATCGCTATATGCATCCCTCTTCGTACCATCGCTATATGTATCCTTCTTCGTACGAAGCCAATCATAAAAAGGAATCTCCTCCCCTCCTTGCCTGATAGTATAGCCGTTAAAGGTTTTTACAATGTCCTCTGTAAATTTCCTAATAATCTTTATAGATTCTTCTGCTTCTTCTTTTGATAAAATAAAGCCCTCTTTTCTCCCCTTCTGCAACCAATCACTTTGTATTTCTTCTGCAAATAATACTTTTGCGCCAGATTTGTCTGTCCTGGTTTTTATCCTTATATGAGCAATTATGTCGTCTCTATTATGGTGAGACATATCAGCAGGAAATGTTCCTCTATCCTGTGTATACGGCTTTCCAGCTTTATCGTATTTTACTATACGCGGCGCTTCATCTTTAATAAACAATATTTCTTTGTAATCAGATCCGCCTGGAATTGTCCAAGTTTCATGCCGCGGACCTTCCTTAAACAACCCCTCGTCAAAAGCAAAATTATTCGCTTGTATTTCTGCTTCTTCTCTATTGTATATAGGATCTATGTCTTCAGCGTTTTGCCACCTATCAGCTAAATCTTCGTTTCTAAATATTTGCCACCCTACTTCATTGTTTCCTTGTATGGTAACGCCTGATGCATCGTTTACTAATCGCTCAACAGCCATTCCATAATCTCGGTTATAATACATTTCATCCATACGATCTACGGCATAGTCTTCTATCTCTCTTTTAACTACATCAGACAAATCATCGTAGGTATTCTTTGTGTCCATTATTTCTTTTACAACTTGTTCTTGAAGTTCAAAACTGTATGGAGGTGTTTTGTTTTTTTCTCTAAGTCTAAGTTCTATTTTATTAGAAATGCCTTTTCTCAGACCGTCAAAATCATCTATTATCTCACGTATAGCATGATCCTCTCCATATGTATCTCGCCAATCTAATATACCCTCTGTATTTTCAACACTACGTCCGATTACAAATTCTGAGTCCTCCACCGCCTTGTTTTCTCCAGTTAAAGTAACTTCCTCTAAGCGCATTTTATTTTCTTTTACATACTTCTGCACATCTTCTTTAGTAACATTTTTATTTGTTTTTAAATAATCTGTAAGTCCAATCCAATCTAACTCTTCTTGCCGTACTCCATCTACGTTTTGTAAGGTTTTTAAAATCTGTTCGCCTGTTCCTTTTTTCATAGAAAGAGCATTTACAGCATTTTCTACTGCAGAATAAAAAGGCTCTGTTGATGATGGAGGGTTGTTGTCTCCTATCCGTATTGGCAGCCGTCCAGAACCCAGTGTTGCGCTGTGGTCAATCTCTACTCTTTTTGCCGCATTTACAGCAGCCGTAGCTATCGGGCCTACTATTGCAGCAAAGCGTTTCCACGGCAGCACTTTTGCTGCAGCAATAACACCTTCTGCAAGCACCCCAACTACAGCTCCTTCTCCAGCTGCTTTGTATCTTTTTATCCATTCGCTGTCTGCATCGTTTTTTTCAATAACAGACAAAACAAAATCTGTTAATTCATTTCGTTCATCTGCATTTAAACTAGGAATAAATTCTGTAAGCATATCAAGAATTTGCGGATCATCTGGAGCAAAAACAGCAGCATCTGCAAGCGCGCCCCAAACCAGTCCCCGCACTACCGCATTCTTAGCAAGCAAGCCGTTCATAAAGTTTGTAGCTTTTACTACTTTAGCTGCAGGAATAGCTCCTGTAGCAAACTGAGCAACACCTTCTATAATAGAACCATACAGCTTATTAGTGTAGGGGTCTTCAATATTTTTAGTGCTTACACCTTGCAAAGATTCCGGAAGAAATGTTTCTTCTAGCCACAACAACCCTTTTGTTAAACTAGCTTTTGCAGATTCTTTTGTAAAACCAGGGTAATTAAAATTAGGATTTCCTGTAAGCCTTTGTCCTAAAACATCTGCTAACATATCAGGAGAACCAGCAAGTAGCGCTAAAAAGTCATTAAATTCACCAGCGCCTTTTTCCATTCCCGTTACGCTTGCCTGTGCTGTATCTACAGCAACGTCTCCCGCTCTCTCTAAAGCCCCTTTTTTCTGAGAAAGTTTTTCGCCATCTTGATTAATAACTTCTTTTATTTTTTCTACCCTGGCCATGTGACCTGCACTATCTGGATCTGCAGGGTATATATCAAACCATCCTCTTTCTTTTGCTATCTTTTGCAGCTCTCTGTCACTAGAAGTATCTAATATCTTGCCATCTACATACCCAGGAACAGAATAAATAGGACTGTTAGGATCGTCTGGATTTGTAATGCCTCGTATATAAACAGTCGTAGGATACGTATTGTTTTCTTCGTCTGTAGTATATAAAACATTGTCATCAGAAATAGTGTTTCTATGGTAATCTAATAAAGCAAGGTCTTTGTCATCAAAAGTTTCTGGAGCTTCTGTGAACGCAAAATCAACCGCATCCCCTTTTGTTTTTTCTGCTTCAACAGGAGCACCAACATAACGCATTCCATAGGGTGTAAGCATTTTTTTGTAAACAAAGTTATTGTCACTAGATGTATACTCCAACGTACCGTCAGCCTGATATCCTTTTTTTAAGTTCCCTTTAATGTTTTTATGACTCATTCCTTCTAATAGAATAACCCCATCCACGGGTAAATCATAGCTGCTAATATGTGCATTTGTTAACCCAGAGTTCGGATTATCCACTAAGTTTTGTATAGAAATTGCGCTTGGATAGTGCTTTGTTTTAGAATCAGGATCAAAACTTGTTTTTCCGTTGCCTTTATTAAATAAATAGCTGTCGTACTCAGGACCATCTATATCAAAATCAAGCGTATCAATAGGCGATTCAATACCTAAATTTGTTAAAACATCTCGACTATCGTATTTACGCAGCATTGTATCTATTAGTTCATCTGTCATTATTGCACTTCCACTCCATACGCTTTGTAATGATCTGCTCCACTTATAAAATCACGTAACGTCTTCATAGGGCGTATTAGTGAGTCTCTATCATTTCCATCAGAAGTACTGTTATATTTTTCGTTTAGGAGGCCTAATGCTTTTGTTGCGTCTTTAAAAGGTGTTTCGTTGCTAATCTTCATCTCCGACAAAACTGTTGCTGCTAATCCAGTTGTACTACCAAATCTTTTGTTTAAACTCTCTACTTCACCGATTAAATCATTTTTATACAGAACCTGTAAATCCTCTTTAATTACCTGTTTTAATCTTTCAAGCTCTTCTCGTATCTCTACGCTACTGGGCTTCTCTATAGTTTCAGGAGTGCTTGGGTCTTTATCTGACAAAAAATCTACAAACTCTGTAAGGTATTTATGTCTGTTCATCTTAAAAAAATTTCCAAGACCCTGTAAAATCGTACTCTGGTTATTACCAAAAAATGTATCATACATAAATTCTTCTCCGCCCAGAAAGTTTTTTAAAATATTGATTGTTTTTCTTTTTTGCTCATTAACTCTAGTATGCAGAGTGGTATAAAAATAGTTATAGGTTTCTTTTGTTAGTTTGTTAAAAAAGTTGTCATATAAAATATCTGGTGTAAGAGTTCCGTTGTCCAGCAATTCTCGCGCCTCCGCCACAGATTGACCGTCATCTTCTTCTGGATGTCCTGCCATTCCTCCCGGCGCATAAGCGTCCTCTATCATTCTCCACATCTTTGCTTTTTCTTCTCTACTCTTAAACCCGCTTATTTTCTCTAACGAGTCAAAAGCAGCCTGCATCTCCTCTGCAGTGTTAGCGTTGGCAAAGTTTCTCTGCAGCTGCAACACGCTGTTTGTGTAGTTCGTCTCTGTTTGTTTTGTTTGTGCATTTAAAAGATTTTGCACTCGATTTGCTTTATCTTTTACAGCACTAATAAGCTTTTGGCGCTCTTCCGAAGTCAGTTGCTGCACATACTCTGTAAAAATAACGTCATCTATCTTTTCCCCGTTTTCTACTTGTTCTGCAAGGTTTAAAGCCAGAAACGCATCATCTATGCTGTCCAGACGATTAGCAATGCTGCCGTACGCCAAATTATATATAGTATTTCTATACTCCTCATTAAACTTTTCTTGTCCAAACGATGCATTTCCAAGCGCAGTATGAAGCAGGACAAACGCTTCTTTTGCAGCATTTGCACGTAACTCATCATCGTCACCAATATCTACTGCACTTGTTACTGCTCTGTTAACTTCGTTTTGTATACTAGAGTGTAACGCCGCCAGTCTTTTTGGTACCATTTTTTGTAAATAAGAATGTTTAGCCTTTACCCCTGCTTTACCAGCTGCAATTACAAACAGCTCTGCTGCTGCAGGATAGTCTGCCAGTGTATCCTTATGTTTTGCAAGCAAGACTTCTATCCCTACTGGAACCGCCTCCATACCTTCGTCCGGACTCAGATTAACTTCTGCGTGCAGTGTTAGTTCCTGCAACTCGTCTGAAAAATCAACCATAGCCCTATCTGCCATAGTTCTTGCCTGTATTTTTTTTGATTCGGCATCGTATCGCATTTTATCTGCACCAAATTTAACAAGCGCTTCTCCTAAACTACCGGAAGACCCTGCTAACCGAGCAAACAAATTTGGATTAACTTGAGCAGTAACAGGACGAGCACCTGCTACATCTGTTCTCTCTAACTGATTTTCATACAGCTGCACTTTCATACCTTATTTCCCTAAAAAATACATTTGACTGGCACCAGATAATAACGTGCCATATGCCTCTTGCTGCGCTATTTTTCTAGCAGCTCTTCCTTCAAACCGCGTAATTTCTGCTTGCAATCTGGCATTTGTTGCGTTTTCTCTGCTCTGCAATGCCTTTACTCTAGTATTGTAACTTTGTATTTCTAAATCTTGCTCAAACCGCAGAGCATTCAACATCATTCTTTTTAAGGGAGTTCCTGTGGTAGCTGCCCACCCTTGCCCTCTGTACTGCATTTGTGTTCTATCGTTCAGTTCTTTAAAACGATCTCTATCCTGCACTTCTTTTATTCGGTTTAATCTTTCCGTGGTTTCTGCTTGTATCTCTGCAGCTTTTGCATTTCTTTCATTAACATCTGCATTATAGTTTGCTGCTTGCTGTGCTGCTTTTCCAGCAGCTCTTTGTGCCTGTACCTGCAGAAGTGTCCCTGCACCTATTAAAGCATGACCTACTGACATTATCGTATCCTTCCCAAAACGTAGTAATCTTTTCCATCCGGCCCAAACTTGCGTAAGAGACCTTCTTTTGTAAAACCTAAAAATTCTGCAAACCGCAGAGCTTCCGGCCAGTCCGCACGGACATTTGCGTGGATCCTCCGCAAAGGCCCATTTTCCTGGTGCTTCAACAGCATCTTCCGAACATACCGTATAACGCTATACCTGTTTTTTTGCATCCGATCCGAACCCATAAACCAACCCTCTCCCACGCCATCCCAGAGCAAAGCAATCCCGGCGCAGCCAATAATGTGTCCGTTTTCTAAAAAAGTGCGTGCCCCGTAAGACTGCAGAAAATCCATATACGTTGCAAAATCCGTGTGGGCCGTTTGGATGGTGCCAATATCCACACCATTGCTATCCACCAGCTCCTGTGCATGGTCTGCTAAAAAATCGACCACGCGCATTAGACATCCTGCGTATACACCCGCGGATAAATTCCTACAATGGTCATCGGCAACGGCTGTGTCTGCTGGACCACCAAAGCCCCTTCGGTGTCCCAGGTTGGTTGTGCTTCAATTTCTTTGTCTCCCGTAAACAACGGCACAGCTGTGTCTGTCGGATCACTGCTATCCCGAAACGGAATTGTATCTGTATTTGTCAGATCCGTTCCTATCCTTGCGCCTACGGTGCGGAAGAATCTAACGGTAACACTATGGATTTTTTTCAATTTTCCCTGTGCAGTTCCTGTCGCAGAACCTGCTTCCAGTCGCACAGTTTGTAACGTGCTTTCATACGCCAGCCCAACATGCGCGCTAGTCGTGGTTCGATCCGCTGTAACAACACCGGAGCTTACGACCTTGTTGGGATGTGCTGCCCCTTCCTCCAATACTGCACAGTTCTCCCCTTCCAAATGCGTTAGCCCAGAGAGAGAAGCCGTTGCAGATCCGGAGTAAGAAAGACCGGAATCTACAAAGAATGCGTTTTGAATGTTGGAGCCAAAATCAATATCAGAGAGCAGTTCCACATACCGGCGGGTGGTTCCATCAATCGTTCTTTTGACCACCATATATAAATCATCTTGGTTTAAATCTCCCGGAATATTTGCCAGATTTTCCACCACTGCAATCCCTTCGTCTGTAGTTGCCAGACGGGTTGTGTCGGAGCTGACAATAGTTAAAAACCCCGTTGCACCGTGCGATGTCTCTGTAATCGTTACAACATTAGCGGCTGGATTTGCTACAGTAAAATCCGCGTGAGAATTAATGGCCGTATAAATGTTGTCTGCAGTTGTATTATTCGATGTGTAGGGCCGAAAACCTGTAGAGCTGGAAGGAGATGTTCCTCCGGAAGCTTCGGAGGTAAACGTAACAGTCGTCCCATCAGACTTTGTTAATTTTAATGTCGTGCCAACAGCAATGTTGGAATAGTCGGTGACTGTAACAGTAGCCTGACCAAACCTTCCCCCGATTTTGTGCTGGTGCCATGCGACCACCTGCTCTTCCCGCCGGTAGGTTAATCCAAGCAGCCTTCCATCCAGTGTGCAGGCCCAGACAATCGAGTATGGTTCCTGCTGATACGCCAGTTCCACCAGCCCCTCCTCGCTGACATGGTCCGCAAGAATCGTCAAATCAACTGCCTGATAGCTATCGGTGTCATATACATAATGCAATTCCCGCAGCTTTCGTTTTGCACGCTGAACAAATAAAGTATAGGAGCCTACCTGCGCCGGTTGAATATCTGCGGATCCATACGAGCTTTGCTGTTTTATTTGAGCATTAGTAGGAGTCAATGGTTCATCTGCGCCACCTGCCCGAACAACAAACTCCCCGCCGGTTGTTCCTACGACAAGGGATCTGGCAGATGCGAGATACATAATCCGATTTACCTGATTCGACCCGATAGTATAATTTAATGCAGAACTATCCGTGGTGCCCTCCGTAAAATTTTCAAAATCCCCCGCAACAGAAAAATATAAAGACTGTGGCTGATTAGTCGTCCCTGCAAACACTAACCGCTGCTCATAAAATGCACAGGCTCTGGGGTAGCCTGTCGTTTCGGAAAATGCGCCCAAAGACCACTTTTTTGTTGCCTGCAGTTTTCCCACCAGCGTAATTGTGTTGCTGGCAGCCTCCGTTACTACATCGTCTACCGGAACAAGTGTAAGTTCATCGCTCGTTACTTTTACAATTTCATAATCTGTGTTGTTCGCAGAAGTCCCCGCACCGGACGCTGTAATAGTCATACCTACAGTAAAACCCTGCTCTACAAACTGCTTAGCAGAATCCCGAATAAAATCGTTATGAGGGCTAGTAGTGCTGTCAGGATCTCCTTCTAAAAAACTAATTGTGTTACTCGCATAACTCGGAAGAATTTCTGCAACACCTGCCTCGTCCGTTTGCACGGTACCTGTTACTACGGTTGCGCTGGTATAGCTCGTAATCTTCACATATCCATTAAAAACTTTTACAAACCTGCCGACATCGGTGCTGACAAACGTGCTGCCGGAAGCTGTTAACTGGCAGCTGCTGCCGGATCGTGCATTGGGGGTAATTGTGGTAGTCGTTGCATTTTCGTCCAAATACGGGCCGTTGATAAAGCTGACATCCGCAATGGTCCAAGCCGTGTGGCTGGTCCTCGTAATCTTTCTCACCACATGCGAGTTGTGCGTGATATACATCACATCCGCCGATTGGGTGAACTTTAAATCCGGCACCTGCGCCGTGGTATAGGTCGTAGTAACTTCCACAATCCTGCTGGCTGTTCCTGCAGAACTATACGAAGTATAACCACTGCTATTTACGTTCGTTCCGTCTACATCAGCCAGCTCAAACGTATTTGTTGTTTTGTTTTTTACAATAAAAGTCCTGCCGTTCAGCTGGGTCATGCCTGCAACGGAAGCAATGACAACGTGGTCATCGTTGCTAAACCCGTGGCTACTTGCAGTCACTACCGCAGGGTTTGCCTGTGTAACACCACTGATTGTTTTTCCGCTTTCTGTAACAATCCCCCCATCCCGAAAAATTCGGAAATAGGTATTGCCAAATTCTAACACATAGGTGTTGGCACTCGTAGTATTAAACTCAAAAGGAATAAGCCGAACCGCGTTGGCGGAAACCTTGCATTCGTGAACATACTTTGTTCCCGGTCTTCGCACTGCGCCGCCTGCAGGGTGGACCACAAAGTTTTCCAGTTTCTGTGCGCCGTTATGATAGCGCGTTAAATCAGTGCGTCCATCCAGCCGATCCGACAGCTCTCCGGCTGTCCAATTTGTATATGCTGGGCTAACATTCGTCATTATTAGTACCTAGCATTGATAAATGTGTCTGCCTGCAGCACACCTTCGTCCACACCAGATGTTCCAGGCATTCCTTCTGTAGCATCTACAAAACGGGCTTCTGAAACTTTGTGCTGATATAGTGTCCACATACTGCTAACCAGCACATTACTGTTGGTAATCGAATAACAGCAATCCGCCGCTAACCGTGCAGCGATTGCTTCAATCAGCAAAGAATCATACTCATTTTCATCTGTCACTCTGCCGATATAAATAATTTTCATCGTGGATTCATCCGAAGCAATGGTGCGTCCCTCCACCTTATAATCTGAATCTAAACTTTCAATTTGAATCACGCGCAGGCAGAACGGATCTGTTGGAAGCGTAAATGCATTGGAATATCCCCACGCCGGTCCCGTGCTGTTGGCGGCAATACTTACGCGCTTGATCAAACAGTTCCACGGGTGTGCACGAAACACTGCATCCCGAACAAAGGGGTATCTCTGATTCATAATGCGCGCAGCAACGCTGTCTTCTGTCAAAGAATTAATATTGCTTGCGCCGATGTTATTCAGGGCTGAATTTGCTATATCTACTGATGAAGTCATAATTTGTATCCTTGATAAAAAAACAAACAGCGCAGGAAGTGCCGCCTATCGCTGGCACTCCCCGCAAAGTTTGTTAAATGTTCCTAATCGACTACATACTCGACAATAAAGGAAATGTCTCCTGCAGCAGCAGTTGCAGCAGCCGCTTGCACGGTCACTGCCAAGTAATACTGCCCGCCCGGATCGGTGCTGTCGCCAGCATCTTCCCAGACCCTTTGGCCGCAGACATTAATGTTACGAACTTCAAATGCATACTCGGTAAAAGCTGTAGCAGCCTGACCGAGAGTAATTGCCGTTGCATAACAGTCTTCGTCCTTTACCACACCGGCTGTAGTATACAGTCCGATGTTAAAAGTAAGAGAAGGAGAACCTCCGCTATCCAAATCATCTGAAGCAAGCTTTATGCTCGTAATCGAAGCACCCACATTAATAGGAGCGAGCATGATGATATCGTTATTATCAATATCGCTCGTTGCTAATGCTATCGTGCCCTGCATAATACGCACTCTTCCGTGATCCTGATAGACAGGATTCGCTACTCTAGGAACTGCCTCAAAATTGGAGACGAGAGTTGAATTTTTAGTTGTCATAATCTGCCTCCTATTCTGTGCACGCTATTTCAACGATGGAGCCTTCTTGCATACGGGTCGCCCCAATAGACATGCAATAATACACCTGCGTAGAATAACTTTTGTCAGATCGTTCGTCCACCCGCGCCGTCACGTCTTTTCCGATAGCTAATTTAACAGCATCTTCTGTAAACGCAAAAACCTGCCGATTTCCGTCCGAATCTGTGGTTAAACGATTGGATTGAATAAACTTAAACCCGACATAGGTGTCTATGTCGCCTTGTACCAAAGCACGAACCGTATTATAGTCTGCGCTTGTTACCGTAGATAAGTTTAATAAATCCTCCATTTGTTCCGGTGCAACAGCAATGTAACGCTGAATAGACGGATCCACATCGCCCTCATCCAATATCTTTTTAGCAGATATTAGTTTAGCCAATGTAAGACCAGCACTACCATGCACAATCTTGTTGCCGGAAGCGAATGATGTAGACGTAGAACCGCTTTTACCTGTATAAGCTGTTCCAAGTGCAGAAGCGATAATCACATCGTCAATCGACCTTCCCATCGCTGCAGCTGCTGCTTTCGCATAGCTACTTGTCGGGTCAATCAAAAGCTGCACTTTGTCGGCATCATCAATTAAATCCGCCCACTCGTAGGTTGATAAAGTTACCATACGCCTTGAGTGAGGGGTGTCCATAAGAGGAGTGTCGCTGTGCCGCGATGTTTTAATCTGAGCACTCGCTTTCCCCACCTGGTCAAAAAATGCCTTTTCACCGTTAACCGATTCCACATCCACCGCGTTTCTAAACAAGCTTCCCATTTGCTGGGAGAGCATCTGCACGTTGGATGAAAATTGATTAACGAAGGCTGTTGTAATATTTGTAGACATAATAACATGCCTCCTCGTTAAAAGTTAATTTTAACGAACTGTTCCCCTGCTTACGCAGGACACTTCTCTATTTCCGGTTAGTCACCTTGGTGTTTCGTCACCACACGACAGGGGCTTGCGCTTGTCCTGATTTGTATTCATACAGGGCCAGAAGGCTTGTCTGTATAAAATTTATTCTAAAGCATTAGCCAGATGAATAGGCCCAGCCCAAGTAATAGTGACACTATTTGCATTTGTATCAGAGTCATCTTTTTTGTCCCTTACTCCTTGTGGCTGAATACGCGCTAATGTCCATTTTAGTGTATCAATCTCCAGCCGTCTTCGCTGCACTTCTGCGTTCATAAATCTTGGATCTCCGTCCTCCGGTAACGGACGTAAAGCCAATTCTTGTATATGATCAGAATAAAATTCTGCCTGCAGCAATCTACCGCGCCGATAAATTTCCCACAAACGATCATCTTTTTGCACAGACCTAGTAATCGACCTATACGAAGGCAGCTCTGCTTTTTTATAATCTTTCGTAATTTGCAGTAAGGATTCTCCTGCAGCCATTCGGTCTGCAACAACCTCCATTTGCTTTATTGTTACTGCTACACGCCTGCTCACACTACTCCTCCTGCGGATGCAGGTATTCCATCAGCCGCTGGACTTCTGCAACTGTGCGTGTATGGTCCGGGTGCCGTTTATCCCAATACGGTCCTTTATCCCGCGGATCTCCGCGAAGAAGGCTGATCTCCTTGTCTGCGTCCGCCGGAGTTAATGCCAGTGTATCTTTTGGTCCCACGATTTTATCCTCGCCGGTAATCTTATTAATATGGCTTCCAATCTTCGCCATAATGCGAACAAAGTCCGGATGGTTCCCCATAGGAATCCCGTCCTTGCTTAACAGCTGGTCAAACCCTTCCGGGGCAAATTCGTTCAGCACTCCTTTGGCTGCTTTAATTTGTACATCGTAGGCTTTGCCATACTCTTTTTTCAACGCCAGTTCTGCTTCGGCCTGCTGCACTTCCAGACTTGGGCCTGCCTGCTCCGAAGACATTTCTGCTGTTTTGTTCAAATATTCTGTATAAATTTTTTCTGCCTGCTTCGCATTCAGACCAGCATCATAGGATATGTTTTTAAACCATCCTTCCAGATCCTTGTCTACCGTTGCACCCTCCGGTGCGGATAGTGTATACCCTTCTGCATTTTCTGGTCGTCCCAGTTTATCATACGCTTGCGCCCAATCTGCATCTGTCGCCCATTTTCCGGGAACTGCAATTTTCTCAGCCCCCACCATACTCTGTGCGTGAATAGCACTCCGCGCCAGTCCTTCGACTGAATCCATATTATGGATGAGCTGGTTGTTTTTTATTTCCTCCGGTAGATTTGCTTTCCAATCTCCAGACGGTGCCTGCCCTGCAGTTGTTTCTGCCGGAGCTTCCGCTACCTGTTGTTCTTCAGCCATATGTATTTCTCCTTATGTTGCTATGGTTTGCTGTGCTCGATTGTCTTTCTTTTGTAAAAAATGTTTGATATATAAAATAACACTACGCTGCCCCTCATGGATCAGAGTGGTGTTCACATCCTGCTCTACAAATGTAGGCCGGTGTATATGGTATTTTGCTTCCAGCTCCTCCAACACGGCCTTGCCGTCATCGGAATCAAACAACCGCTGGTAGCAATCTGTTCTATCTTTTTCGTTTAAAAACATTACACTTCCTCCCCCCAAGAATCCCATCCTTCCGCTTTCTGCCTTGCAAAAAGCTCAATTCTCGGCACGTCCCCTAATAATTGCACAATTCTATCCCGAACACAATCCGGTTTTTTGGAATGCTCCTGCACCTTTGCATCCACCACACTGTGCACGGAAGCATCCAGTCTTTTAGGTTTCCCGCGGGTTGCAAGCAGACAGACTTCCGCATTGCTGCGGGTCCAATATCCAAGCCCCCAGAACCAAGAAGATTCCCGCTTATTGCGTTTTACCCACGTAAACCCTACGGTTTTATAGGTAAACCCCCATGCAGTAATTACTTCCAGTGCTGCTGGCAGCATAGGAAAGGTCGCCCACATGAATAACACCGAAGTAGGCATGGCAATCCGTGCCACCGGCAATGCTTTTATGTCTGCAAGCTGCATTGTATTATAATGCCGCACGGCAGATTTACCGTTGCCATTGTCCGACCACGTCCGAAAATGCCACGCGGGATCTGCATAAATAATGCTGTATTGTTTTTCCGGTAGAAGCATTAACTGTTTAGCTGACCGCTTTTACCATTGGCGCTGCTTTGCCCATTGCTTCGGCAGTTTCTACTGCCTCTTGTTGTTCTGCTGCCTGCTGCTGTTGCTGTGCACGTTGTCTTCGTGCCATTGCCACCTGTTCATCCGACAGCACTGTCTCTGCAGGAACCCCAAGAATCCGTATGATATACTTCGCCAGTCCGTCCATATCTACATGGTCAAATACTGCAGGATCAATCTGTGCAAGAGGTGCAAGCATTTCAAATAACCGCATGGCAGACTGCACATCACCAAACCTCTGCGCTTTTGCCAGCGGAGAAACATATTCAATTTCTATTTCTTTAGCAGCTAAAAATTCCGGAGGAGGGGCAAACGCTTTTTTCCGAAACAAAATACTGTAACTACGATTAATAAGAGGCTGCAGTAATTCTGCCTGCAGTCTGCCGAGCACCGGGCCAAGCAAACGCATTTTCTCTTCCGTTCTTTGAATAACTTCGGTTGCAGTCATCTGCGGGCCTTGCGATAAAATAAGCTGGTCCACATAAAACGCAGAACGAATGGCCTGCCTCCGCTGTTCCTCCATATTCAACCCAAGCGGATTATTTGCTCCAATCTGCAAAGGCTCAATCCGATCCCTTGTGCCGGACCGGTAGAAATTTAAGCCTCCCGGAACCGTTCGGATTGGCATCATAAAACCGTCATCGGGCAGCATCAAGGGAGGGTCGACCTGCTTTTGGGCGGCTCTAATAGTGACTTCGCTCATTTTAGATAGCATCTTTGTATCGCTGAGAGCAGTCATTCCGGGAGATCGTCCATAGCCCCGTTCAAAACTGGCCTTCAACCAGCGGGGGCATGTGTAGGGTAATTCCGCGAACCCGCCTTCGCTAATAATTTTCTTATCCTCCGGATCAATATACAAAGAAGCAAAAGGTTTGTTGGCTCCGTCATCGCGGGTAACATCATACTGCTCCCGTGGAAAGACCGCATGGCACAAAGAAATTTCTGTGAACGGCTCCTCCATTGCTTTCTTCTGCAATCTGGTAGGCAGTGCTTCTATACCGAACATATTGCGCGCAGCGATGCAGGTCATTTTAAACTTTCGGTAGACAGTGTCTACCCTTCCCTGTGCATCTTCGGCAAGAAAGCATTCGCCGATGTGCCTGGTAGCAAACCGGAGACCTTCCTCCGCGTCTTCAATCATCATAACGCCGGTGCCAAACACGACAAGATCCGAGTATAATTCGTGGACTGCTTCTGCAAAATTTGACCTTTGAAAAGCAGAATACATCTCTTCCGTTACTCTTTGCAGCCATTCCTTTGCAGCGTCATCTCCTTCAAACTCCCGGTCTTTAAACCGAAGGCTGAACCATGGATTAGACGGATTGGTCAGCATTCCGTGCAGGGAGGCCGCCAGCATTTCCGCTGCATGGATTGCCGTGCCGTCAAACACCAGCTCGGTCCGTTTATCCCCTGCTGTTCTTTTTTTTGTAATATCCGCTTTCCTCGGCGAAATAAAGTCCGCCAATTCCTGCCAGTGGGATTCCCAGACACTCCGCTGGGTTTCCAGCTGGTTGAGACGGTTGAGCAGTTCTACTGCCCGTTTATCTACTGCCATATTAGCCTCCAAGCAACGTCTTCACGGACGTGCTATCTCCTGTAGTGGTTAGCCCCTGCGTGCCTGTTAAAATTGTTGTTTTCTGTCCGCTAACCCCACGCCTTCTGCGGGCAGGGCTTTCACCTTCCTCTGCACGAATCGGTGCCGAAGGACGCACTTGTGGTGCATGACGGACTACCGGCCTTGGGGCAGGTCTAGCTTTCCTACGACTAAAACCAAAAAAGCTACTTCTTCCGCCCATACTATGGTCCTAGCAGTGTCGGCGTGTAGGTATCTTCGTCTGCAGTCAATCCGGCACTAGAGGTGAGAATCGTTGCCTGCGTCCCACGTCTTCGCTTCACTCTCCGTTCCTCCTTGTCGATTTCCGCCCGGTCCACGGGCTTTATCGGTGGCGGAGGCGGGGCCGGAGGAGGTGGCGGAGGTGCCGGAATTGACATCTTGGGTGTTAAGAAACTCATTATATTTCTCCACTAAACTCTAAAGGATTGTAGTTACTTGCAGCATTTCTCTGCATCGGCTGCTGCCATGCTGTCTTTTCTTTTAAACCAACAGCCATATATCGAAAAGCATCTGCAAAGTGGCTGCTGAAATCGTGCACCGGCGAAGTGCGATATGCACGCAGTTTTTCATTATACGCTCGGTGGTAATGCCGCAGGGCATTTAACCCGTGTTTACATTTCTCTGCATCAAACCAGCATCTTGCTAATATCATCTGGGCAGCGTGTATGCCGTCCTCTAAAGGAAGCTTCGGCACCACACGGAAATTCAAACCAAGGTCCCATGCTACTTCTCTTCTACTTTTCCCAGATCCCAGTTCCCGCACCTCTATATCATGCGGGGCATAGTGCTCCCCATATAAATAATTCTTTTTCTGCAAAACCCTGCAATAAAAAGGCAGTCCTTCGTTGCGTGCCTCAAAACAGTCAATCACATGAAGCGCAACTCCGTGCGACTGTACAAACCAAATCGCTGTGGAATCTCCTATTCCTAAATCAAAGAATGTATCTACCTTCAGGGCGGGGTCGTAGGGAACTTTCGTAATACGCTTTTCCGTTAATGCTTTCTCTAAGTCTTTTCCATAAATAGATCCAGGAACATTCGCTACCCAGGAGCACTCAAACTCCTGCTGGTACTGGTCCTGTGTCATCATCGTCTGTGCAGCCTGCAATTCCTCGTCTGCAACTATCTCTGTCTCAGAAGCTTTATACACTACCGTATACCAGTCCTTTGACTGTGTAGCCTGCTCGTATAGCTCATAAAATGCGTTGTGCCCGCGAGGAGTTCCTACAAAGAAACAGGAGCCTTTACGGTCAGACAATGCCGGACGAATGATTTCCGGGAATACGCTCTCCGGAATATCCGCTACTTCGTCCATTATACAGAAATCCAGATAAATCCCACGAAGACTGTCTGGGTTCTCTCCTCCCAGAAGCATGATCCTAGCACCGTTCGGTAAATCTGCGCGCAGTTCCGTTTCATGGAACTTTACACCAGGAATAGCAGCAGAGAACTGTTTTAAATAATCCCACGCTACGGCCTTTGCCTGTCTGTATGTAGGCGCTAGATAGGCCAATCTGGGCGCAGGATGCTCACACAATATCGCTTCCCGCAATAAATGGTTAATTGCCATTACCGTCTTCCCAAAGCGTCTGTGCGTCACTATGACAGCCCAACGGTAGCCTTTTAAAGCGTTGTGCAGATTTCCCTGCAAAGGTCTTGGAGTGTAAGGAATAACTATGTTAGTGGGCAACAGACACTCTCCTCTTTTAGTAATAACACTATACAACCGGCGGGCGCGTTTTGGGGGGCGTGGGGGGCACAAAAGTCAAATTAAACTACTACACGCTGGCATAGCGCTCAATTCATGGCAGAAGTAAGCCAAATAATGTTTGGTTACTAGCCGAACGACTCCCGCGCGTAGTTAAGACAAAACAAAATGTGTGCTACACACTATTAGACCAGCGTGGCCGAAGAGTCCTTGCCCGTATCTCATTATGGTCTATAACTACTGCCCCGCTACTTGTGATAATACTCTCTACTTTCTTCGCTTTGCTTTTCTTGCTAGCCGATTCGTTTTTAGGTTTATTCTCTGCTTTATCTACCATAACTCCATTCCTATATATAGTTAAATTTATATCCAGCCTATCCATACCTAGTAGATTTCAGCGGAAAAGTAAACTAATTTATTATTCTCTTGACTGATTCGGTCAAATAGTATCTACTCCAAGAATAGTGATTCGCAAAAAACTAAAAAAGAAAGGTAAAATTATGAAAGCGAAAAAAGAAAATAAAGCCGATATTATCATAGATAGAGTTAGCGCAAGATTGCTGGACGATATGAAAAAATACGGCAGTGATTGGACGAAGAGCTGGACGGGCGCAAACAGTCCCATCAATCATGTTACAACTAAAAATTATACGGGTATAAATATGCCAAACCTAACATATACAATGCTGGACAATGACTATAAGCACAACGTATGGGGCACGTACAAGCAATGGGAGTCAAAAGGCTATAAAGTAGAAAAAGGCCAAAAATCACACACGGCGGTTGTATATAGCGAAACAAAGGTATATCCAAAACGTGACGGAAGTCTTAAAGAAAACGGCGAACCAGAAACTATCCGCATCTACTTTAATAAATGCACACCTGTTTTTAACATAGCGCAAACAGACTGCCCCACAAAAGAATATGAAGCAAACAAACCTAAGCAGGTTTTTGATTTAGAGGCCGTAGAATTGTTTGTAAAAAATACAAGGGCAGTAATCAAAGCTGGTGGTGACAAAGCATTTTACAGTCCGCAGTTAGATTATGTAGGTATGCCAGATAAAGACTCATTCATAAAAACAGAGTCGGCGTCTGCTACAGAGAATTATTATGCCACGTTGTTACATGAGCTAACACATTGGACTAGCCATAAAGAGCGTTGCAACAGAAAGCTAGGCATGACTTTTGGTAACGATCAGTACGCATACGAGGAGCTAATAGCAGAATCTGGTAGCGCAATGCTTTGCGGATTGCTTGGAGTATCGAATGAGCCAAGAGCTGACCACGCTAAGTATTTGAATTGCTGGATTAAACACTTAGAAGAAAAACCATCAAAAATGAAAAGCGCGCTAGGCCAAGCTAGCAAGGCGGTTCAATTTCTAACCAATCTGCAAGAAATGGCGCGGGTAAAGAAAGTAGCCTAAGAGTCCTAACAGTAGCCCTAGCGCAAGCTAGGGCCTCTGCTAGCGCTTTGCTAGGCAACAAAAGAAAGGAACAACGTTATGACTAAAATATCTATAGCAATACTATACGCGGTGGTTTGTGCAATGTTGGCATTAGTAGGCCACAAAGTATTTGGAACAAGCACCTTGGAAGGTCAAATATTGGTGATGTTACCAATAGGCCTTATAATCTGGTACGTGTGCGCGATAGCTACACAAAAAAACTAATAAACAAACCTAAAGAAAGGCAACACGATGAGTTACTATAAAATAAAAATTATATTAGAGTGCGAAGAAAAACCTACACCAAAAGATATTATCGAGTATATCAATGAACTTGGCGAAGACTTAGATTATGAAATAGTGGAGAATGAAGATGGCTAGTTTCATAATAGATATTACAGAAGAAGAAACAATACAATGTCAGGTATGTAATGAAGTTTTTAATACGAATGAAATTACTACTGATGATTATTATTTTGCATGGGATAACATAGTAGATGTGGATTGTTGTGCAGAATGTTCAACAAAGGAGACTGAAGATGAGTAAATTAACTATTAAACAAATACAAGATAAAATAAATGCCATTGAAGCCAGTTATTATAAAGGGTGGAAACAAGGAGATGAATGGTGGTTGCTTACAGGAGATGTTCACCCAACGGACAGAAGGCTAAGAAAGTATTATTATAATTTATTAAACAAAAGAAAGGAGAAGGATTTAATTAATAGTATAAAAAATTAGATTGGTTCTATGAAGGGCACGCTGTATGCGTGCCTTTTTAGAAACAATTTTTGTTTCATAACGACAATAAAAAAAGAAAGGTAACACGATGACTGAAGCATTTATAAATAAAAAACAAATACAAACGCTAGAAGATAAAGATTGGGAGGTCATTCCTAGGTGTAAATTTTTAAACCTTTACCCAGAAGATTTTAGCTCACACAGTGTATATCAAGAAATATGCGATGTTTTTAATAAGCAAAGTGAGAGACACCTTACCTTACTAGTTGCAGGAGTAAAAAGCTCATATAATAACTGCCTTCAATCTACCTGCTCTTGCAACTTAGATGAGGAGACTGAAGATGCGTAGATATTTACTTACAGAAGCGACCATTAAGAAGATGATTTTTGATTTCATGTTTGATGAATACCAACCTGATGAAGAGGAACAAGAACAACATAATTCTTATAAAAAGGAATGGTTTGAAACCTATCAAAAACAACTAGACACATATGAGGAGAATGACAATTATAAAAAGGCTTATAATTTATTTATGGATTATTTTGATTATTTACCAGACGAGGATAAAGAAAATTTAGATAAACAATTAAACGAGTTAGGACTATGAAGATGAGTAAGTGATTCCCTATACTCCTAGTTTACTAGGAGTATTAGGAATCATTTTGATTCAATACGATAATAATTTATTAAACAAAAGAAAGGTAACACAATGAACTACAAGATGTTCAAAACACTAACAGAATGGGAAGATAAGAACAAAGCTAAAATTTTCTTACTCATTGAAGAAGAAGATATAAAAGATTATTTTACATCTAAGTGCGACTATCCTTTTCAATCTTTGCAAATTGCAAAAGACCTAGAAAACATAGATATATATGAATGTATAGACGATGTATGCAATGCGTATGATTTACATAATGAGTATCAACACATAGTAGACGAAGTGATAGAGCGTGTGAAGATAAAGTTAAAGGAGAATGTATAATGAAACCTGATAAATATTATATAGATGCTTCTAGTTTTTTAGAACTAACAAGTGAACTTGCCGATTATATAATGCAAGAAAAACTTTCCGATAAATATGACAAGTATATTTATGAAGATGAAAGTGGAGCAATAAATTACACTAAAGCGGGGCAAGATATGTTTAATAATTATGTTGAAGTTATAGAAGGATATTTGTCTGATGTCAGCATAGTACATGAAGACCAACTGCAAGAAGGAGACTGATCAAATATCCTCATAAATTACATCAAGTTTTTTATGGAGATAATACAGTCGCGCAAGTGCTTGCTCGTAGCGCTTTTTTGCAGTTCGTGGCGAGCAGTGCAGAGAACGTGCGACCCGACTCCAGTTCGGGCCACGTTCTCGAAATACAGCGCTGTGTGCTACAGCCCAGACAACTGCGCGATCTTTCTGCTCTTTTAAATCTAACGCCAACTCCAGAGCAAACTCCATACGCTGAATCTGGTTTGCAGAAGGAACAATAGTAATACGTTCTTGCTGATACCCATAACTCTCAAAATAATTTCTAACATATTCTGGCCAATAACTAGCTCGCTGTTTTCGTATGACTGCTGGAAGAAGCCGAAGAGTCTGCGCTGATTCCAAAAAAAGTTCGTGTAAATCTGTCATAGTAAGAGTAGATTTATCTAACACACACACACTCCGCAATTATCACACACACACACACACTAAACAATTTCTTTCTGCTCGCTATGTTTTTGCATTAACGCAACGATACTGCGAACAAACATATCCTGTTCTGCTGTGTCTGCCTGCGCTAAAGAATGCAACAGATCAAAATAATCATTTGGGTGCATATGCTTACGCAAATCTCCCAAAATCTTACGCATACGATACTGCAAAGGATCTTTTTTTCTTCGTGTGATTGCTGCTCTATAGGAAGGACTAGACATTTTTGCTGTTCTGCGAAGCAATGCAGCTACCTGGTAAGGTTCTGCAAAAGTTTTGTTCTTAGTACTAGCTATATCTTTTTTAGTATTACTATTATCCGAAACTAGCTTGTACTGTGTACTAGCTATATTATTAACATCTTCGATAAAACTTTTCTTGTCAAGAACTTTCTTCATAATCCTGTTCTCTCCTTTCATTAGCCCACCATCTAGCCATATGGCTGACCACGCTAACCCAATCTTTTTTGTTTTTTACTATCTGCGAGGGATGTATCCCTTGTTTTTCCCAGTATAAAGCCTGTTCTAAAACACCCTCCAGACAGCCAAGCTCTCGCAAAGACTGTAACTTCTTTTCTGTATAAATAGCCATTAATTTCTCTCCTGTAATACACTCATTTCTTCGATGATTCTTCGTCTTGGTGTTTCCTGCAAAATCAGTAACCCCTCCAGAAATGCCCGCACCTGCTGTAACGTCCAGCAAGTAATGACGTGCTCTCCAGCAATAAGCAGAGCCTTCTGGACCGCTGATTGATTGTCAGTTAGTTTGTTCTTGTTCACCTTGAGTTCAATAAAAATCGCTGCTTTCCGTTCCGGGTTTTTCCAGCCCTTCAACGGAACAAACAACTCCAGATCCGGCCAGCCAGCGTGCATACCAAGCGCATACAAACGCTTTTTATAACTAACATGCCTCTTTCCTTCATTTGGAGAATGGTGCCAGACGCTACCCTGTGGCAAAGTCTCGCTGAACCACTGTATTATAAGTTTGTTAAGCTCATCTTCTTTCACGACTTCTCCTTTGGATAAAAGACTAGATAAAAAGAGTCGCAATGCGGACAGGATAAGTTGGTTTGAATTGCATACTCCTCGTCTTCCTCATCAATGTCGTGGTCTGCACCCCAAATTAATTCTGTATTGCAATGCCAGCAGTTCATTCTTCTGCCAAATAAAAATCGTTTGGCTGGACAGCCCCACTGGTATACGCAAGAATCGCAAGCATATACTGTGTGTTAGGAATTTGCTTGTTAGGATGTCCCACAGGCAAACACCAGCGCCTAGCGACAGTAGCGTGTGAAGCTCCAAGAAGCCTCGCAAGCTCGCTGTATCCCAAGTTTTTGCTCTGTCTGTATTGTTCTAAAGTCATACAGCAAACTGTATACTACTTGACCACAGCTGTCAAACAAAACTCTTTAACAGAAACTAATTGACAGGAACGGTCAAGATGCTATACTGCAGCCATGATAGATTTTGATAAACAAATACCATCGTGGACAAAAGGGCATAAACACCACAGCAATCCAAAGAACTCCAACGATTTTAAAACCTTTTTTGAAAAGTGTTATGTTCGTCCAAAAAAAAGCAAAGCATATTCTATTGTGCAGCAAGAGATACTTGGAGATATGGAGTGGGCAAAACAGTTTATAGAAAAAACAAAGACGAGAAATCCAAACATGGAATCTGGAACTATTGTGCAGTCTTACTGCGACCAGGTTTTACTGGAAGACCTAACAGAAAAAGAAGCGTTTCGTAATGCTGTAAGCAAAATACATTCCTATAAGCCTCTGTATTGGCATAATAACGACCAGGAAAATGCTGTTATGGAACACCGGTTAAAAGTGCAATACACCAAAGTTAACGAAGAACGATACAAGCGGGAGGAAGGAGGCGGAGAGCTTTGCGAGCTGGAAATGGTTTGTGCTAATGCGTTACAAGGCGTGCGTTTAGCAGCACAAGGACTAAACAGAATCACGGGAGAAGATAATACGTTTAGAACATTACCAGGTTGCAAGCTTCCGTATAACGGAAAGCCTGACTACTCTGGACGGATAGAATTAAAAACAAAGTGGGATAGCAGTGCTTACACAGATTCTCCAAAAGTAAACAGCCTGCCAGCAAAACCAACACAGCCTCATATGGCACAGATCGCTGGCTATTATTTCTTAACAGAAAAAAAATATCTCCCCACGATTGTCTATGCAAACAGGAATGCCTACAAAATATTTCGTCCGGAAGAGGAAGAATTAGAGGATATGCTCCAGCAAATTACTACGGACTGTAAGAGAAGAGAAGGATTATTACAGAAAGCATCGACAGTAGAAGAGCTTTTAAAAATGACTGACCCTGATTTTGGGCACAGATATTTATGGAATGATATGCACCCAGACATTTTAGAGTTAGCAAAAAAATATGCAGGATTTTAGTATGCGCCCCTTAAAAGAAAGATTATTAGGAGCACATTTTTTACAGGCAAACGGGCACAGAATAACTATTTTTACAAAGAAAATACAGAAAGGACGGCATAATAATTGTTTATTAATAATCATTATGCTGGCATTTATACTATGACAAAAGCACAATTACAGATAGTATTTGAAAACTTTGAAGAAACAAGAAAAGAATACTTGGCGCAGGCACGGTATGCTGCAGATAAGTTATATTCGAGTGGAAAAAAAGAGCTAACGGTTAACGATATTCGAGAGATATGTCCACCGCCTGCCAGCGTAGATCCTCGCGTAATGGGAGCAATTTTTTCCAGAAAAATATGGAAAGTAATTTCTTATAGACCGAGTAAGCGGGCACATATGCGGCCTATAGCAGTTTTCACAAAAAAATAAAGGGAGCAATGTTATGGAAGAACCTATTAAACACAGCCACGTCATGCAAGAAGCAGAAGCAATGAACGAACAACACGGCATTGAGCAAAAAGGGGGCAAAAAATATTTAGAAGTCAAACATCGTGTCACTCTTTTTCGCAAATACTATGGAATGGAGTATGGTATCGTAACTATTTTACTAGAGGCAAATGACAAGTTTGTTAGAATGCAGGCAAGAATTGTAAACGCAGAAGGAAAGGTAATTGGATCCGGAACCGCGGAAGAGCATCGAAATGAGGGCTATGTGAATAGAACAAGTGCAGTCGAGAATTGCGAGAGCAGCGCTGTAGGCCGCGCTTTAGCTTCTTTAGGTCTTCACGGATCTGAATATGCCAGCAGTAATGAAATGGAAGCTGTAGTTAGAAAAACAAAAAATTTAACACAGCAGGAAAAAGAAGAACCTGCACCAGACCCTGCGCCTGTTAAAGAAGAAAACCCTGCAGAGTTTTCACCACTGCACAATCCTGTGGCATGGGCAGAAATACAAAAAATAAAAATAGAAGACATAAAAAGGTCTGGAGACTTACAGCAATGGAAGGAGAATTATTATGATTTGATAATAGAAATGAAAAAAACAGAAGAAGGAAGGAGAGCTGTTGAGATAGTAAAAACAGCCTTTAAAAAACAAGAGTTAGTTTTTAATACTATAAACGAAGTCGATAAAATTAAGGAGAATTATTATGACAGGGAAGGCCCCAGATTTTAAAAATTCTAGGATACCACAGAAGTATATAAAAATGAGCTACAATACAACCGATCATTTAGAAGGCGCTATGTGGATGAATATTGAAGACCCAGAGTTAAACAAAGCTTTGTTTGACTACTATGAAAAAAGCGGCACAAGCCCAAGCTGTAAACTACAAAGGAGAGTTAATTCAGAACAAGAAGGAAATTATGACAGAGACGAACTTATTTCTTTTACCCTTTTCCCAGACAACTATAAAAAACAAAACGGCGATCCTTTCTAATTACTCGTCTAAAAGTTCAGCTTCAGCATACCTTTGCTGGGGCTGATCTGGAAGGCCCTCCCAATTTTCCAAAGCACAATTCAAAAACCTACTGGCAACCAGCAAGAGCTGGTCTCTGGTCATACTTGTTTCATAATACTTGCCATCAATTAAAACGCGCATTCCGTTTTGCACGGGCCAAACCATAATTCTTGATTGTGTAATAGGTATTGCGCTACTTTTTTTCCAAGCCTTGTCAAAATCTCGCATTACTTTTCTCCTAAAGCAGCCCGAACTTTGTTGTCTCGATTATCATTTCGGAGCCAGTGCACATACTGTTGTCGTGTAAATTCTACCGAAGAATGCCCAAGCAAACTGCTGACAATAAAATACTCTGCACCTAAAGAATCAAACAAACAAGAAGCAAAATAGTGCCTTAAATCATGCCATCGAATAGGTTTAACACCTGCTTTCTTAACAGCATCCGCAAGCTTTGTGCGAAAAATTTGCGCCTGTAGGAACTGTTTGTTTCTATTAACAAACACATACTCTTCTAAAGACGGTCTGCCTCTACGCAAATATTCCTGCATTAATTCTTTTGTAAATCCTTCTGTTAAAGGAATATCTCTAACAGAACTTTTTGATTTAACATTGCCTATACGCTCTCCACATATGTCTCTAGTAACAGCTTGACGAACATAAAGAATTTTTTCTTTTAAATCTATGTCCTTCCATTGTAATGCCCTTTGTTCTCCCTGCCGTAAGCCAGTCTGAATTGCCGTAGTAAAAACTAATTGAAAATCTTTCTCCATGCAATTAGCAATGGCACGAATCTCTGAGTGATTAATTTTTTCTGCAAGCAAATCTTTGCTTGTGCGAACAGATTCAATCTTTGCAAATTGCAAAGCATTTGTTCGTAGATACCCAGAAGCTATGCAATAATTAAAAAATTGTTTGTAAATATTACAATAGTTTTTCTGCGTTTTAACAGACTTGTCTTGTAGTTTTGCAAGCAACCCTGTGCAAATATCCTTTGGTAAAAGGTCTTCCAAAGCATACAAATTCCACTCCGCAAAACCTTTGCCATCGACCTTGCTCTGTAACAACCATCGAACAGCACACTGTTTGTTTTTTAATTCACTACCGGAAATAATATCTTTGTTATATCTTTCTACCTGCTCTTGCAACCACTCCTGTGCAGCAGTTTGTCCTGACATTTTTTTCATAATAACCCCCTTTGTTAGATATACAAAGAGTAGTATAGTTGACCGTAAATGTCAAAAGAAATGGGTATTAGGAAAGAAAGGAAACCTAATACCCATAGTTGGTAATGTGTCTTAATAAATACTACAGAAAAAAATATCTTGCTGCAAGTAAAATAGTTAGGCAAAAAATACCAGGTGAATAAAGGTGTAAAAAATACAAAACACAATAAGGGCTAACGTAAAGCCAGCAGCAAAAATCGGGAAGTAGTTAACAACAAATCTGCCCGGTTTTACTCGCCGCATCTCCTCATCAAATTTCTTCTGCAAAGATTTTTTTCTCGGCACATCTACCTCTTTTTATATCCGCTGGCATACGAAGCTTTTGACTGCTTTTTTGCGCCACTTTTTTTCTTATAATTTTTCCTTTTTGTTTTCTTTGTAGGCATTATAAATTCTCCCTAAAAATTTCAGCAATGCGGGTAGCCCTTCCCTTTACCTGATCAGCCCACTTTGAGTCTAACGCTTGGACATAAGCTTGCTCGCCGTCTCCTGCTTCAATCGCAGCCAGCATTTTTTTAAACTTTTTTAAACGAGGCATACCAAGATTGAAAACCATGTTTACCATCGCTTCCTTGCATATGCCGGGCAAATCTTTGTAAAAAGGAAACGCTCTTTCCAACTCGTCAATAGACTTTGTCACATCCTGCCGCAGGAGATACATAGCCTCCTCATCTGTCAGCCCTGATCCGGGTAGCTTTGAGTCTACCAGTCTTCCGTAACCTAGCGTGGCATACCCCTCGCTATCAAAGTAAACAACGTGTTTATTCTGCTCACTCTCTACACTTCCCTCATCTTCTTTTAGTTGATTAATTAACCGAACAACATTAAACATTTTATTTTCTTCTAACACTTTTTTTCCTCCCCACTACAGCTGCAGGTTTTTTAGAAGCACCAATCATACCTATCCCAGCCTTTCCAATACGATATCCAAAAGATGCGCTAATAGAAATATAAATACAATTCGCAAACCAATCCGGCGTGCTTTCATCTAAGAATATAAAACCTTCTTTTACTGTGTCTTGTGTCCAAGGCAAAAAACACCCTAATAATACTGCGATAAAAAAAATAGTCCATGCCTCGTCTTTCCACGATCCGCCCATCTGTTCGGTAAGAGACTTCTCCATGTCCAGCTCACCAGTAGCCTGCTTCTCATACACCGTTGCTTCCGCTTTCGCTCTCGCTACCTTCACTTCTGATTCAGCTTTTTGTTTGTCTACTTTTCCTTTGAGCCAGCTGCCTGCAAGATCGCCTACCAGCCCCAAGGCAGATCCTAATAATGGTATTGGCATTATTTCTTTCTCCCATTGCTACAATATAAACCGAACCATGCTGCCCCTGCTCCCACTACAACGCTCACAAAAGCAGATTGTGCATTGGTTGGATCCGGCAACCCCATAAACCATTCCGTGACCCGCCAAAAAGCTAGGCCATAAAGAGTTATCAACATGCGCGGCCAAATGCGCCACTTATCTAAATCCTCTGGTTTCATTAATCGGTTCCTTCGTCATACTTGCAAGCCATATTTCTTCTGCACATAAATCTTTCTCCTGTCGTAGATACGCAAGGATCGTCCATCCCCGGACATTTATAATAGCATCTAAAACCACCGGGCCGGATACGCTGCTGTCTTAATTTGTCGTACAGTTGTTCCTGTTTAATTAATCGGCAAGTGGTCCATTTGGGCTGTCTTTTTAATTTGCCTCGATAAATCTCTGCACGCGCTGTTTCATAATTTTCACTGAGGCACATTAAATAACCCTTATAAAAATCCTCGCATTCCCTATGTTCGTCTGCTAATGCTATGGCAGCAAAAATTATTACTGCAATTCCTATTAACAGCCCGCCAACGATTAAGCCAATCATCTGCAAAGTGTTAACAAGTTCTTCTTTTTCTTTTATCTTCCGCGCTGCGGCAGCTCTTTTTCTCTCCCGCACCTCCTCGGCGTTCTTGGCACGCAACGCCTGTATCTCCGCCCACGCTCCGGGGAACCTGAGTTCCACCATCTGCCTAACTTCCCATAATTGTTCCTGCATTAAACGAGCATTTATTACAACGTCCACTTCGTTGCCACCCTTGTCCATGCCCAGCTGTTCTCGCACGGTGGTCTTGCCAGCTTTCTCGGATCGCTCTTTTATGACGGCTTGCTCGGCATCCATCAAAGCACTGAGTTGTCCAGAAATAGAACCCAAATCTTTTGCCGTACCCAGTGCTTCTTTTACACCGGATACACACTGTTGGAAAACCTTAAAAGCCCCGACAGCTCCTGCTATCATAGTGACAGGCTCAACCATAATTACTCTCTCCTTTAATTCTAACGCCTCTCCCTCTCGGACAATCTATCCAGCTTGTCTTCCAACCGTTGCAAATGAATGATAACTTCTTTTATATCGCCATTTAAATCCTGCTTTATTAAGTGCGTATCCACCTTCGTTGCATATTCTTCCCGCGTTTCTACAAGTTTTAATTGCAGACGTTTTACCTCCTGAAACATTTTAGAAAAGGCCCACGCAAACGGAGCTACGACTACTGTCAGCATTATGTTCCAGAACAGCATAGGATCAATTTGCACTTTTTTTTCTCCCGCGCTTCTTTTTTAATTTTGGGTTTGGTTTTTCTTTATTTTTACATTTGCATAGTGGAGCATAAAAGCGTGCTGCAGCTCGTCCTATAATTCTATAAAATTCCATAATCATTTTTTTCACTTTGTTCTCCAATATGTAAACTCTTATTTGTAAAAGTCTTAACCCCCCGCCAGTCGCCAATATCTTTTGAACATCCCTTCCACTTTTCCGCGCACTCCTCCAACCAATCTAAAGTCATCCGAGCTGTAGGTTCTTTATTTTTTTTGTAGCAATCTTGCTCGCTTTTTAAATAATCAAAAATTGCTTTTTGGGCGGCACTACAATTAATCCCTAGCTGAAAAATATAGATTGTATTCCCCTCACATATCCAGCCTTGTCTGGAACGAGCTGCAGTAAGAGCCTGACTCATGGCAGTCATTATATGATATTTCTCTTCCTCAGCTTCATACTCTTCCTCCGTAATTCCCTCTTTTTCTGTTTTGCCAATAGATTGTAGTAAAGATTTATACTGCTCTGTAAAAAAACTAAACTTACGTAAGGCTCCCTGCATGGCGTGCGTGCTGTTGGTTACGTTCATCTGTTTCTCTAAAATATCCAGATCCAACTCTTCCACATCCGTAGCAGTCTTTCTTTTTTTTTGTAATTTTTTTAAAGCTAATTCTTCCCTGCGAACGCGCACATAATTTTCCTCTAAAGCCATCTTCGTTTTATGGATCTCTGCCAGAGTATGCTTAATACTGCGGATCGGTGTTAACTGCATCACGTCCAGCGTTGAGTACATGAATTGGCTGTGGCTCTTGTGGAAGTTCGCGCTATCACGAAGGATAGCAGGTAAAGACTTGTTAATCCTTTTTGCCATCTTAGTATATTCTTTTGGCATATGTGATTCCCGCACCAAGCTCTCTGTAATATTATAATCAGAAAGTTGTAAAACTTTAGCCATGAAATTCTCCATCCCATTTATCTTTATCTGCAGGAGCGATTGCTTCCAGCGTTTTATATGGATACACACCGTCTTTAAAATAATTGTGTATATCTTTTACATTAATTTCTTTGCACAAAAGTCTTTCATTTGTGACAATAATACAGGCAGCCATATGCATTTTTAAATCCAGCAAAGCCTGCAGCCGCTGGTTTCCAACTTCTACCACATACCCCTTGGAATTTTTTACTACCGTCAAAGGATTCCGCATCCCCTCTTGCCGAATCGATACCCGTATTTTTTCCAACATTTGTTTTGCATGAGGATGCTTTGCCCACCAACTCGGAGGTCTGTGGACCCCAAATTTCAGAGCAGAAATGGGAAGTGTTTCATAATAAATTTTAGTCATTCAATTTGTTAAAAATCGCAACAGACCACGCACTTGAATTAAAATTTTCTACACCAGCCCCGCTGGATTTAGGAACTTTGGCATTACCCATATACGTATTTAAATAGGTAGTTAAGTCGCTGGCAGAGCTAATTTCTGTCACTGTATCCGGCAGCGTTGCTCCATCCGCAGCAATTCCTATACACCTGTTTGTGGAAGGATCTAACCAATAGCCACCGTCTATAACATAATTGGGAACAGTGGCAGATTTTATATATGTAATTACTTTCTTAGCCATCACGCTTTTGCTCCATCATTAGACGAGGCTCCAGCCATCGCCTGTTTTGCTGATTGCAAATCACCCCAGTCCGCTGAGTTAGATGCACTGGTTAGACTGACATAATCAATATCATTTGTGTTGGAACCTTTGTTGCCACCAAAAATAAACCCTCGCACTTTACTACTTGCACCGCTCCCGTGATATGCACCACCACTCGTAACATCGCCCCAGTCAGAACCCGACCCGGTGCTTGCTATGTTTACCTTTCTAATATCGTCTCTATACGTGCTACCTGTCAGCCATCCGGAAGCCATGAAGTAATAAGTGCTGGAGCTAAAACCTGTAGGGTAGTCTGCAGTGACTCCCATATCACCGAAATCTGAGCAGTCAGAACTGCTACTAAATGCTTTGTAATCAATGCTTTCCAGAGCACCAGAGCCACCATTTCCTCCGGAGCGACAAATTGCTCTAGTGGAAGATCCCCCTCCTGTTTGACCGCCAGTCCCAGAAACTACAAGATTGCCATAATCTACACTGTTGGCTTGGCTTGCAAACAGATTTTTATCAATTACATTTTGGTAAGAGGAAGTATAGCCCCCGCAAAACATGCTGATTGTATCATTCGCACACGACCCGGAAAGATCGTTTCGAGCCACTGTCAAGTTAGCCCAGTCAACAGCATTCCCTGTGGACTGAATATTAACCCTGTCAATCTGGTCGCTGTCTGCAGAAATATACCCCCCGCCAAAAAGAGCTTTTGTATTATTCCCTGTTCCTCGTAAACCTCTTCTTCCTGCATTAAGATCACCAAAATCAGTCGCCGAGGCTTGGCTAGTAGACAGCAACCTATCAATTTCGTTCACGGTAGCATAACCACCGGCGCAAAGAATAATGGCACTGGTGTCTACGGGCGGCCTTGTAAAGGCACCAAATCCCAGAATATGATAACCAAAGTCGCTCATGTGTCGTTACCAGCGTCATTTGTAAAGAAGAGCTTAATCCCAAGCAACCGGGCATCGCCGGTTTGACTATCTGCCGAGACATCCCGCATTACTTGGAAGTACACCAGCTCATCCACAGACGGAGATCCTGCGATTGTCACAGTTCCACTTTCCGCCGAAACATCTAAATCATTGGATGTGCCGGAATGCGCTTTTGCAGTGGCTACCACATTCGTTCCAAATGCAGTGTTAATAGAATCGTTGTCTGCTAACGCAACACCAGAAAGCCCCCATGCAACCGTTCCTGTATTTGTGCCGGTCACTGTAAAAAACGCTTGAAAAGTAACAGTGCTTTCATTCCATGATTTCGGAAAAGCAACGGTAAACTGTGCGTTTTCGTCCGAGCTTGCATCAAAATCCAACACCTTAATTTCTGGACCATTCGATAATTCTACTTGGGCAAGTGCTGCACAGCCAGCCGTTGTGTTGGGATACATGGCAGCAGCAGGAACATATACAGTGTTCTTCCCATACGCAACACCCAAAGTGGTGCGTTGAGCGGATGCGTTCGCATCATCCAACAGTGCTCTTCCTGCTGAAGTGCAGCTAATTTCTTCGATAGTCCCAGCCCCGGAAGAACTTCGTCCGAGAACTTTGTCTGTGGCCGTAACATTCACAATTTCAGCTAACGCCACTCCTTGGTCTTTAATAGTAATAGCTCCGCTGGATGCTGCAAAATTATCTGAGCTGAAACTAGCTGCGCCTTTTGCAGAAGTGCTTGCGTCCGCCAGATTGATAGTCACCGTTCCAGATGTTCCCCCGCCTGACAGGTTCGTTCCAGCTGTAACACCTTCAATATCCCCCGTGCCGTCTGCTCCTTTATTCCCCGTTCGTGAAAACACCACACCAACTGTATCACCATCGGCAAGAGATCCCACATTACTGGCTACGTGAGAAACGGGGACTTTCCAATAACCCGTTCCGTCTACAACCGCTCCAGTCACTGAGAACACGCCGAATTGAGAATTGGTTCCAGACTCTTCAATATAGATAGTTCCACGAAGAGCTGTGTGTGTGCTGTCATCAAAAGTTTGAATCCAAGCCTCTATATTTGTGCCGTCTGTATTTACATCATCAAAATATAAATAAGAAATCGAGGAGAAGGTACCATTATTTCCCCAAATTTTACCCGCCCCTTGGTCGCTGTCCCCCGTAGAAGTTTCCCAAGTTAATTTAATTCCCGTAGCTCCGGCAGCACCTGTGGCTCCTGTCGCTCCCGTGTTTCCATGCCTTGTAAAATTTACAGATAATTCATCTGCCGAGCTAAACGTATTGTTAGAAGCAGCGTGTGTCACAGTTAATTCATTATAACCAGATTCATCTGACGTGCTGCCGGTTATATTAAATCTCGCATAGGTAGAGCTGTCGTTAATGTCCACAATATGAAGGATACCTTTAGGCGAAGAAGTCCCATCGTCCCACGTTAGAACATCTGTCGAAGTACTACCACTATTTGAATCTGAGTCAGAGATACAAATTTTTGTCACACTCGCATACGTACCATTATTAAAAGAAATCTCTCCTGATCCGGGATCTGCTTTTGATGTCCCTGTATCAAATTTATAATAATACCCCGGAATTGCGCCATCCTCGCCGGAGGCTGTAAAAGAAAGAAACACTTTGTCTTCGTTTGTAAACGTGCCTGCGCCATCAATATAAACCAACGGGATTTTAGTGTAGCCGGATGCATCGGTAACAGCGCCTGATACGCGAAA